>Ga0160429_1000198_pt1 | contig 73009 bp, 90 predicted proteins | sample SolpanmetagenomR_FD_108199 | JGI IMG/M metagenome (GOLD analysis project Ga0160429, IMG submission 108199) | Solar panel surface microbial communities from Lawrence Berkeley National Laboratory, California, USA - R | ecosystem: Engineered > Built environment > Solar panel > Unclassified ... | reverse complement strand
TCCAGCGGAGACGTACACAGCGGATGCGAATTTCGGGGACGTGCAAAGGAGTATCACGCAGCATAAGAGCATGGATCAAGATGCCACGTCACTACTTGTGTTTGGTAAGGGCGACGGTGGTGGTGGACCGACGTGGGAGATGCTTGAGAAGTTGAGGAGGTGTAGGGGTTTGAGTGACAAAGTGGGACGTTTGCCGCGTGTCACGATGGGAAACAGTGTTGATGATTTCTTTGCGAGATTAGAGAAGAAGGCGGAAGATGGGACACAGTTTGTCACGTGGTATGGTGAGTTGTACTTTGAGTTGCATCGTGGAACGTATACTACACAGGCGAACAACAAGAGGAATAATCGCAAGGCCGAGGTTTTAATGCACGATGTAGAGTGGTTGGCTACGATTGCGAGTTTGCAGGATGTGGTTACCGGAAGTGAGTCGGGGTATAAGTACCCCAAGAAAGAGATTGATGAGGCTTGGGAAAGCATCTGTCTTTGCCAGTTCCACGATTGTTTACCTGGAAGCTCGATTGGGATGTGTTATGAGGACTCCGATAAGGTGAACAATTTGTAATCGGTAAAGCAGGATTTATGTGCTAACCCTCTATTACAGATCTACGATGCTGTCTTCAAAAGTGGGGAGAAAATGATTGCAGACGCATTCACAGCACTCGGCTTCAGCGAGTTCGACGCCAATAGCGGCAAAATCTGCATAGTCAACACCCTCCCGTGGTCCCGTCCTCAGCACCTCTCCATACCAGCATCCAGCACATCAAGCACGTGTGCTGAGACCACAGCATGGACAGCTGGCACCTACGGTGTTTCAGAAATCACCACTCCTAACAAGCCATCCACACCCTCTGTAACAGTCAAAGAAACACACTCCGATGTCTTCCTCCTTGAGAATTCACAATTCTCAATCACAATCACCTCCGGCGTAATCACATCCCTCTACGATAAGTCTGCGGACCGCGAAATCATTCCCTCAGGTGCCGCTGCGAACCAACTCGTCATATTCGACGACAAGCCTCTAAACTGGCAAGCTTGGGACGTCGAAATCTACCATCTTTCCTCCCGTCAAGTCCTCAAGCCAGGCAAAACCACTATCACCGTAGAAACCGACACGCTCTGCTCCGTGACCACAGAAACAAAAATCAGCGAAAAGAGCAGTATCCTCACGACTGTGAGCTTACGTGCACCATCAAGCAACAGCACAACCAAATCCCAACCCATCCTCCCCATCGAAATCACAGCAGACGTAACCTGGCACGAAGACAAGAAATTCCTCAAAGTCGAATTCCCAGTCGACATCCGCAACACCTCCGCCAGCTACGAAACCCAATACGGCATCATCCAGCGCCCGACCCACTACAATACCACCTGGGACCACGCGAAATTCGAGGTCGTCTGCCATAAATGGGCGGATTTGTCGGAGGCGGGCTATGGTGTGAGTATTCTGAATGATTGCAAATATGGTTTTGCGACGCAGGGGAATGTGATGAGGCTTAGTTTGTTGAGGAGCCCAAAGGCGCCGGATGAGTTTGCGGATATGGGACGGCATGTTTTTAGGTATGCGATTTTGCCGCATCAGGGATCTTTGGATGCGAGGACTGTGAGGGCCGCGAGGGAGTTGAATAATCCGTTGAGTATGGCGGGCTCTTCCTCCTCTGATAACAACGGCTTGGAGACGGAAAAAGTCAAAGGAGAGGCTGATCGCGCCCTCTTTCCTTACACCAAGTTGACGTCGTATCTCTGCTTGCATCCTGATATCAGTCGCATCGCCCCGCTCATGGCGAGTATTCGCATGTCGGAGGATAGCAATCCGGCGATCATTCTGGATACCGTCAAGCGTGGAGAAGATGATGAGGATGTTAGTAGAGGTGAGCTGCCCGTGCGGAAGGGCAAGAGTGTTATTGTCAGATTGTATGATTCGCTTGGTGGGAGGTGTAGGGGGAAAGTTGAACTTGGTGAGCTAGCGAACTCGGTGATGGGTAAAGGAAGCAAAGGCATTAGAAAGGTGGAGAAATGCAATATCCTTGAAGATGACGGTGAAGAAGTTGAAGTCAAGGATGGTGGGTTTGAGGTTGAGTTGGGTCCCTTTGAAGTTGGAACTTGGAGGATTGTGTTGGCTTAGACTTTGCTTGGTGATGGAGATGTCTGGGTGAGCTGATATGTAGTCGAGGTGATTCAAGTGGATGGGACGAAGTTTGTTGTGAGGATAAGTTCGGCCTGTGATTGGACTTTGAAAGATGAGATGATTGCGTTGATTCGTGACTACAATATGAAAGAGGAGGGAACGAGAGAAAGCAAGGATTCATTGTGCTTTGTTATTTGGTATATTTTAGGATTGGTGGGTATATTTTCTGATCAGAATATAGTTAATGTAATTGGGGGTTTTCTTTTTATTCTTCTTTTCCTGTTTCGGATCGACGCAGGCGTCGATGGATGTGGTGTTTTGATGGAGATTACTTCGCTTTTATGCTGTGGAAGGACGATACATGGTACATGAAGTGTACGTGAACTGTTTGGGATTGCTGTGAAGTATTCTGAATTGGTTTGGTCTGCTTCACTGGATTGTATGTATTCATCAAGCGGTATTGCATATTCTTTTCATGTTAGTTTTGCTTTCCCTTTTCCTTTTCCTTTTCCTAATCCTTGTCCCTTTCCTTCTCCCTTATTTTCCTTTTGCTTTGCTTCGACTCATCTACCTCGCAAAGCTGGAAGTTGGCAAGCTAGAAAATACGCCCTTTCGGCCCGCTCACAGTAGCTTGAAAGAAGGTCAAGGCAACGTGCTCCCAGCAGTCTACTCGGCAACTGCGACAACCTCAATCTCAACATGCATAGTCGGCAAAGCCAGTTGCTTCACACCAACCATAGTCCAGATGGGCATATGGTTCGGCATATACTTCTTGAAATTCTCGACCATGGCTTCGGTACTCTATCAGCACGTCAGCACGAAACCGCACTTCTCAAGACTGCGCAGTACTAGCCTCATCTGTGATCTCGGTGTGGTAACTTCGCACACTCCACACCTGAGAAAATCCTTTACCTCCAGCAGTTTTGAGTGCGAGCTCTACGTTAGAAAACGCCTGTGCTATTTCTTCGACAATGGTTTCTCGGAGTTGGGGAGTAGTGGCATCAGGATCCCAGCCGCCTTGCCCGGAAATGTGGATCTGGGAACCGACGCGCACGGCTTGGGAGTAGTTGAGGTGTGAGCGGCCGAAGTCGCCGACGCCGGGGTAGGTGTGGTAAGGGAGGTTTGACATGTTTGCGGACTGAAGTTTGGGAAAACGCGATGTTGACCAGGATCTGATGCAGGTAGGTCAATTTATAGAGAGTGCATGCTGAATAATACAACACGCTACCAATTCCAAGTATCTTTGATCATGTTACTCGTCTACTCATAGTGCCAGCACAGGTACTACTACCTTGTTCCCTCCAAGAACCTAAGCGAGGTCAGATGATGTGCGCACCGGATTGCCGGTTCGACCAATTAGAGCGCGTGTTTGCACTGCAGGCGTGGCACGGCATGAGGCTCATTGTAGTACCTAGTACATGAAGTGTTACGTGAAAGTGGTTTTAGATTACCACCTTGCACAAGTGTTTTCGGATTAGAATTGGCTTTGGTTGCAATTTAGTCCAGAAACAATTCCGTTACTCGTGATAACTGGTTACGTCTGAGCTTCCAAAGCTCTACCAAGCGCCTTCCTGCCTTCCTCAATCATCTCGCTAATCTGTCCATTCCAAATCTTTTCATCCCGCTCTCTGCACTCCGTTTCGATTTTTGAGATATCCTTCCCAACTCCCTCAGCTCTCCATTCATACAGATCGCCCGTCCGCCTACTCGATTGCACCAGCCAGTTTGCACGCTCAATCCTGCTGTCGCTGAAGGCTTGGAATGCTGCTTCGATGCCTGCTCGACCTTTTTCTTTACTTCGAGGGTCGTCGAGGAGTTCGCACATGACAGCTGCGTCTTCGATGCAAAAGCCCGCGCCCGAACCGTGATGTGGTGATGTAGCATGTCCTGCGTCGCCAAGAAGGCAGACACGACCTTTATTGTAAAACTCCATCGGATGATCCGCTAGGTCGAAGATAGCCCAGCAGTCTAGATTCGGCTCGAGGAGGTCAATGATGTGTTTAACAGTAGGCCCGAAGTCTTTGAAATCCTTCTTGGCGGCTTCTTTTGTCGTGGGCAGGGTTAGTTTATCGCTGGAGGGCCAGGGGTCGCTGTTTGTCTTGAAGGCCACGACGTTCATTGTGCTGCCGTGGTTTACGGGAAAGGTTAGTACGTGTCCGTCTTGGCCCATGTGCAGTTTTGCGTTTTGCGCGTTATCTGCGCCCAGCGCTTCGGTCGCTTTGGAGGTCGGGATTAATCCACGGTAGGCGTATTTATGCGTGTATGTTGGATGGGCGCGAGGATCGTCATTGCCAACCATCCAGGCGCGAACGCGGGATTTGATACCATCAGTACCGATTACAGCGTCTGCTGTGGCGGCAGTGCCGTCGTGGAATCTTAGAGTAAGTGGTTTGCTGTGGTCTGAAGGGTTGTCGATGCTGTCGAGGCGTTTGGAAAAGTGGCAGATATCAGAGGAAACGAGCTTGATCATTTCGTCGAGGAAGTGCGCGCGGTGCACGGCGGATTGGCCGGTTGAGTTGGAGAGGGTGAAGAGGTAGGGTTCGTTGCCTATGGGGTTGGAGGTGAAGCCGTTGTGGAAGTCGAACCAGACTCCTGCTCTGGATGGGGGATGTTAGTGGATGGGATGTTTGACTTGGAGTTTTCAAGAGATTGTATGGCGTACTTTGAGGCGAACTGGTTTGTTGTGTGAACCTTTTGAAAGCCTTCATGTATCGAGGGGGCGATGGATTGCATCTGAACAATCCTCGTCACTCAATGTGGCTGATAACAGATCTGCTCGGTTTCATTACTTACGGCTCTTTCGGCATTGGGGGAAAAGGCTACACCAGCACCTATCCGTGACATCAATACAAGAATACTGCAAAGTACTTGCGATCGTATTCATCTTACCTATTTCACCAAAAGACTTCGCTTGCTCATAGATCTGAACAGAGATGTCGCGCTTCACAAGCCCGATAGCAAGCACGAGACCTGAGATACCGCCGCCTACTATGGCGATACTGGGAGCTTCTTTCTCGGATGGCATGGTGGCAGGGATATTGGTTTCGTGCTTGGGAGGGAGTATGTCTTGTTTTATGTAGTAAGAAAGAGTCACCAAGGGAAGTCAAGCAAATGAGAATTAGGAGGCTGAATGGTTATGGCTGGCAGGGCTGGCGGCTCGAGGCAGCATGAACAAACATACTTTATATCTTTAATGCTTTCGATGTAGTATCACTCTGACGTCGACGTCGCGGAAAGATATCCCGAGGAGCGAGCTTTCCATTGGCGCTGTCAACGACTAATCATGTTTACCTATAGTGTCCATCTCAGTCCTCTTCAACATCATCCTCTTCCCTCACCAAGTTACCGCCATCATGACCGCATTACAGCAAGTTTCCCCCGAAACTCGTGTCCTGGCGATTGCCAGTCATGTAGGATGGCCCTTGATCCTGCAAAATGTAAAGAGTATAGCTGATCAAGCCCCAGGTTACCTATGGGTCAGCAAAGAGTCTTCCAATACTAGAACGCAACAGCTGATTGTCTCAGCTATGTTGGCAACAAGATGGTTACATATGTTCTCCAAGCGCTCGGCTGTGATGTCTCCGCCATCGACACTGTACACTTCAGTCGGTCACATCCCTATCAAAGCAATTACCCCGGAGACTGATACTATCCAATAGGCAACCACACGGCCTACAAGCAGGTCAAGGGACGGAAAGTACCTGCCGAAGAGATCAAAGAGTTATACGAAGGCTTGAAACAATCGAATCTGGCCAACTTTGACATGATGATTACTGGATACACTGCAAGCAAAGACGCAGTCGACACAGTTGCGGCGATAGGACGGGATTTGAAATTCAAAAGCACGACAAGACCAGGCTCCTTCTTTTGGTGTATGTCTATAATCTTATTGCCATACAATAACAACCCCAGCTAACGACGACTACAGTACTCGACCCAGTGATGGGCGACGAAGGTCGTCTCTACGTCGCCGAAGAAATCGTCCCAGCCTACAAAGAAATGATTCGCAGCGCCGATCTCATCGTTCCAAACTGCTTCGAAGCCGAAATCCTGAGTGGTGTCAAGATTATAGATATGGCTTCTCTAGTCCAAGCCATTTCAGAATTACACAAAGTCTTTCAAGTAGCCAACGTCATAGTCACGTCGTTACGAATCGACGTCAAAACTGGACAAAGACGACCTAGTAATCAGACTGGTACCATTGCGGTCGTAGGCTCTACATGTCGAAAGGACTTTTCGCCAAGAATCTTCCAAGTCACAGTTCCATCATTACCGATATTCTTTTCTGGTACTGGTGATATGTTTGCAGGATTGATGGTTGTGCGATTGCGAGAAGCTGTGTTGGAGCTGCCTGAACTGTCCAAGGTGGCGTCGTGGCAGAGTGCGGATGACGTTGTGGCGACAGATTTACCGCTGGCAAAGGCAACAGTCAAAACACTTGAAAGTATGCATGCGATATTGATGAACACGGCAAAGGCACGAGAGGAAGAGATTGCTGCCATGAAGCCGAGTGAGGTGGGTAGTGCTGAAGGAGAGGATGCGGAGAAGAAGTACCATTTGCTGCAGACACGAGCGAGTGAGGTTAGAGTGGTGCGTTGTGTGGAGGATCTAAAGACACCGAAGCTGGAGGGAGTGAGAGTGAAGTTCAAGGCGGAAGCAGTGGAGATGTCAGAAGCAATGAAATAAAGAGAATGGTATCACATAACTCCAGTCATCAATCAATTATCTGCCACGTCCTTGACACGTACCGAATGCGGACATGTACATGCACGCGCCGTAGTTCTCCCTCTCCAGAAAAACAAACATTCTCACTCGCTCACATTCTCGCATTTCAATCCAAATCCAATGCACAGCCTTCCCTCCCGTGAATCTTCACCCTCAGCCAAGCGCCATAAAGCATTCCACACCCCTAATCCAATGTCCGCCATCGCCATCGACACGCCCATGTCTGACAACGACCTCCCTTCAGACCCACACGGCCCTCTCGACCACGACCTCCATGGTCCTCTACTCTCATCCTCCAACAACAACAACACACAATTCCTATACCAAAACAACACAAACTCACTATACTCTACAAACATACACACAGCAAGCAACGGACACAACATGACCGGCCAACAACAACAACCAATAATGTCACTACAAGTCAAGAAGTTGTCTCCACATGCCAAAGCGCCCACGCGAGGAAGCAAGTTTGCGGCCGGCTATGATATCTATGCGTCTGAGACGCAAGTTGTGCCCGCGAGGGGCAAGGCGATGATTGGAACGGGTATTGCGATTGCGGTGCCGCTTGGGACTTGTGAGTTTTGTTTTTGACTTTTTCTTCTTTTTCTTTTGCTATGTGTATGGGATGTGTGATTGTGGTTTGGTTGGTTGGATGGTGTGATGTGTGATGGTGTTGATATGAGGTGCGTGGTGTATAATGTGAGCTGTGAGATGTGCCATGGTGTTGTGTGCGTGTTTAGGTGGAGTGCGTTTGATCGACTGTCTGTGAGCTGGAGCTGAGCGAGAAGCGTGCACGTCACGATGTGTATGAGATGGATAGCTTGCTTGCTATGACACATCTCCAGTTGTCTCTACATCTACATCTACATCTACATCTCCGTACCCCTTCTCAACCTCACCCATCTCTCCTCCTCTCCCTGCCTTCCACTCACTCTCACCAACCATCCCTACCAAAACCTCTTCCTTCATCCTTACTAACACAACGCTACCAACAGACGGACGCATAGCCCCCCGCTCCGGCCTAGCTTCCAAACACTCCCTCTCCACGGGCGCCGGCGTAATCGACTACGACTACCGTGGCGAGGTCAAAGTTCTGCTCTTCAACCACTCAGACAACGACTTTACCATTTCTCAAGGCGATCGTATGGCTCAATTGGTGTTGGAGAGGATTGTTACGCCGGAGGTGGTGGAAGTGGAGGAATTGGAGGATAGTGAGAGGGGTGCTGGCGGGTTTGGGAGTACGGGTGGGTTTGGGGGTGTGCTTGTGGAGAATGTTGGTGGGAGTGTTGGTGTTGGTATTTGAGAGGGTGGAGCTGGGAGGAGGAAGGGGGAGGGGTTGGGAGATGTGGATGCGGATCTTGACGAGGAGAGTGGCTGCGAAGAAGAAGTGCTACGCTGAATATGCGCAAAGTAATGTGAACCACTTCCATCCCAATCCCAACGATTTTTCGAGCATCGTCATCACCACCCCAGTGCCCCTCCTCATCACTATCCTCAGTATCTCGACATGTGGTCCACCTCGACCCCTAACACATCGTCGTCGTGGCTCAATATCCTCATACCACCCCTTATGATCCACCCGTTGAGTCCTTCCTTAATCACCTCCTTCCGCCGGTCAGCAATCCAATCAACCAAACTTCTAAACCAATTTTCATCAGCAGATGTACTAACTCATCTGACCACCGAAGTGCGTATGAGGAACCATGCCCTCGTTCAATTCCAGTTCTACTAGGGAGAGTTTCCATGGTGGCGAGCATTAGCTCCATTCTGCTTCCATTCTCACAAATTTCATGCCAGGCACGCATACTACCTCGTCCATGGTGACGATCTAACCTGATTGCTCAAGGGTTGGGGTTCTGCTGGCGTTGAGATGCGAGTGTTGCCTACTCAAAGAGATAACAATAAGAGAATACGTATGCTATCTTGAGCAGATAAGCTGCGATGCGGTTTCTACTTTTTGACATCTTGGGCTGGAGTGGGATGAGTTCGGTGCAGATTGGGTTCTGTGGTTGAGTGGGTGAGATGAGATTGGACGGGTTGATTTTACATCACGGGCGCTGCCTTCCTACGAGACAGAGGTGGATGAGGGGCGGTGCATGACTGTTGGTGATGAACGATTTTTGAAGCTTGCCATGTTTATTTGATTGTTGTCTTGTGGTGATGAAGTGGATGAAATGAGTGACGAGGTCGATGAAGTGAAGAAATTGGTGAAGCACATTACATAGTTCGAGCAACGCAGGCTCCTTCGAGTAATAGTGGCAGCTCTCTGGAGACTTTTATTGTCACAATCGAGTCGCCCTGTTCCAGTGCTCCTCAACAAAGGCCATTGAAGGGGGGCAAGTGGTTTATCAAGGTGGATCGCTCGATTGATTGTAGTTAAGTAGTTGTTGAATGTATCTTGAAGAAGAGCTATCTGTTAAGGTTAAGGCCTCGTCCGCGTGCTCCTGCCTAAATAGGCAATACCCCTATATACCCCCTTTAGCAACTCTCCCCTCCTACACCATCAATGTCACAACCTCACACACCCCGCTCACCGTCTCAATACAGCAACCTCACAATGGCCGAAGAACAACACGCCCTCCTCATCTCCCCCATAGTGTCCGAATCAGTCCAACACAACGCTCGGGTATCCCTCCCTGTTCCCCTACCTCCTCCCATCTCCCTCCCTCTACTAACCTCTCCTGACAGGTCCTCTCGAACATCCACTCCCTCACCTCCTCCCTCTCCGGCCTAACAGCAGGCACCCTCGGCCTCTCCTCCCTCAGCGGCTTCATTTTCTACCTGCTCACACACCTACTCGTTTCCGCATTGATTCACACGACGATGTGTAAGGGTACGCCTAGGAGGTTCTTTTATAGTACGATAAGTGATTTGTGGGGGAGTGAGGTTGTGGGTGGGTTGATGGGGTTTGTGCTTACGTGGACGCTGGGCTTTAATTTGTGTGGTGCTTGATTGAGTAGTGAAGAGGAGGGAGTGTTTTGTGGTGGTGTTTTTGGCTGGATATGGATGGGAATAGTATGGTACGGGCGTTTGGATGGGAGAGGAAAAGAAGGGAGAGGCAAACAAGGAATGGCAGGGGTTTGGCGGATCTGGTGAAGAGGGTCTGGCGTTGAGGTCGGGTAATAATGAAGCGTGGTGAACGCAAAGAGATTGTGGGAATAGACTGCAATACACTCAAGCAGCAGTCATCTGTTGTCAGCCTAGCCCGTAAGAATACACACCGGAGACAACGGCGCAAACGAAGACACCACAGATTGCATCCTCCGACACATTTCATCGTCGCCATTATCAAGAATTAATCAATCAAGCAAGCGCTTGATGCTCGAAAGAAAACGTCGATCGAAACGAGCGAAAGAAAACCTCTACTATTAAGCAAATATCAATCATTCATTCAATCAATCAATCAACAAGAATCCATCTTTAACAAACCAGAATCATCCACATCCTCGCCATCACGCAAGAAATCACAAGAGCACTCCCACAAGAGAATTTAGCTTCCTCGATCATCCTTGCGATAAAGTGTTTAACGAATCTCCTTCATCCTCCCTCAATCTATTACGAACCTACGAAACGCGGCGTCCCAGCTAGTCCACTTGACATGGCATGCACATACGCTCATCTACAATTAAACCTGGCGTCAATATCTGACAGTGTACAGTACAATATACTCAAGCCTACAGGGCAATATTAAGCTTGCAGCTTTTCCGCTGCGGCCTCCCTAAAACCTCATTGCTGAACGGTGGTGGACCAGACAAATCTATGCCAATCCCGAAACTTCCATGGAAAAGAAAAAATTCGGCATGCATTGAAAAGCCATAGATGTAAGTGTGGCATAGCTAGATATGCACCAGTTGGGGAAAAGGAACAGGAGAGAGATGGCTACGAAATAGCCCAACACAGATGCACCATACCAAAAAGAATATGCTTGGTACCGAGGGATTGGAAAAAAAAATGGGTAGGCAATGTCCTGTCAAGGTTACATTTACTCAACACGCCGAGCGAGACAAATGCGTTTGTAAGTGTATCCATTGGGGAAAAAAAATAATTCGTCACAAGTGGGCGTCGTCAGATTGTGATATATCACCTTTCTCTTTCAGTCAGAATCGTACTTCTCCCAGCCCCACGGAACCAAAATGCAACCAAAACATAAGAAAACACGCTGGAAGATATTGCGGGAATGCAAGAGCTATGCTACTCAACTCGCACTCAACACTCACGCAAACCCCCCACGTTCCGTTTGATGCCCAGTGTTGAATCTCCTTGAAATCTTTCGGCATTGGAGACAACATCATACTTGAATTTAGTGCCAACAAGAGCGGGCTCAACTAACTCGAGACTTGCAGACTATAACATCAAAGATCCAGAATCATAATCAGGAGCAGGTTCGAGCCTTGCAGTAGATGGGGGCTTCGTGTACTTCGTGATTCCGACATGATAGATTCTTATTACTTGTGTCGAACGATCATTTTTTGAGCAAAATCGTTGTTGTTGTTTTTTGCTGCTTTCTTAATTGTACAGGACCTTTTCCGAACACAACGCACTTCCATCCTTGTCCTCATCCGCACTTATATCGTGCCCTCTGAATGTACGTAAATACTACCTCACTGCAATTATATACAGCTGCATTAAGCAAGAGGAAGGTATGCTTGGAAACAATTAGTCTTAATACTATCTATTTCTTCTATCGAGTGGACTTCAGAGCATCACTCTACTCTACACAGGAAAGCATTCCTGCGTTTCCACCCTCTTCTCCCACTTCAAATCTCCAATACTTATTTCAAATCTCCAATACTCACACATCACACCTTCGCAACCACATCCCCTTCCTGCCCTTCCCTTCTCACCACCGTAATCTTACTACCCATCTGCTCCACTCTCCTGCCCCCTCCACCGCTCTCCTCCAACTCATCCTCCTCCGCAGCCGCAACAGCAACCCTTTCAATCTCCGCCGCAGACCTTGACCCCAAACCGCCCAACTCAGCGCTCGCGACCGCAATCCCCAAGATCCCACCAGCACCACTCCCCGCACTACTCGCATAAACCCTACCTTTCGTGCCTGTGTCGCCTACTCCAGGCGCTCCAAACTCTCTGAAGGCGTATCTGCATTCGTTCAGATATGCTCTTACAGCCTTGCCGACCTAAAACAGTAATGTCAGCTAAAACAGATCTCATGCAACGGCATTCTATGTTTGAAGAACGAACCTTATCCCGCCCCTGTTTACTATGACTCCCCGTCCCCACAATCGCATACAATATTCCCCTCCGACTACCTTCCTCATCCCGTTCCAGTTTCGCTGCCGCCCGTCGTTCAGACAGCGCAGACGCGAGATAGCTCACCGCTTCAGCTGGATGGAGGCCGTGGAGGTCGACGTAAATTTCAGCGGACGGGCTAGATGAAGATAGATGTGCATTTCGTTGGTTGTAGAGAGCTTGGGCTGCTGCGCGGTGGCAATTTCGCATGAGGTCGTTTTCGTTTTGGCCGCGGAGGGAGAGGTTTTTGGCCGCGCGCACGTCGGAGCGGTTCCAGGCTTGTGCTGCACTGTAGTGCTGTATATTAGCTCTATGTCTTCTAGGTTGGTCGTCTTGGGAATAGGTAAGAGATGAGACACGATACCGTGGACAGGACACGGGCGAAAGCAAACAATAACAAATACATACCTCTGCAAAAACTTATTCCTCGCACCACCATGCTTAATCGCCTCCGCCCTCGCCTTCAAATACTCTTTATTCGCCCTATCGCCAGTCTCCAACCACGGAATATGCTCAGGCACCGGTATTGCCAGGGCAGCCGCACTATTCTCTCTCGTCCCTGTATAACTCCCGGGTCGTCTCAAGCTCCTTCGTGGACTTTGCGCTGAAACTGGAGAAGCCGGTGTGTTTCGAACGATGTCTGCAAGTGATGAGTTTGATACGGGGCCTTCTTTGTTGTCTTTGTGGCCGTGACCGTGACCGCGTTTACCATGGTGTTTGCGAGCACCTCGGAGGACTGCGGCGCCTAGTGTTGGGAACGCGTCGGATTCGTCAAAGGAGTTGTTGGAAGGGATGTTAGTTGGACCTTTTGATGACGAAGCGCGCGAAACGGGCCGGCTCGGTATGAATTCTGGTGCCAGGGCCCCACGATTACTTAGACCTGGAGGAGGCGCGAGATTGGAGCTCGTCGGGTAAAGATTTTTTAATGGTGACTCAAGACCTGGTGGCTGAGCTAAACCGCTGTTCGATAGAAGTGAAGGGAAGGAGGCAGGATCTTGTAGTTGATATGCCGGACCCAGGTCGTTAGGAGGGCTGCCATTACTACCGAAGGAGTCGCTGATAGATATACTCCCCATCATAGTGGAAGGATCATGAGAGAAGATGCAGTTTTCGCCTGCAAGACATTGACCTGCTAGCCAGTACCTACAAATTGATAAGCTTGTGTTGGATTATGTAGGAAACGACCATTTACGGACTTGCATAGTACTCCTGATAAATCATGGCTGAATCTGCAGTCAGCTCTTAAGCACTGTCCTGTCGACAACCAATACCTGCAAACTACTGGTGTCTTTGCTTGTCCTGTAGGAGTTTCGGGTCGAGGTGCTGTCATATTCTTGCCTATAAGGAAAGTTCGTTGTTGATGAGCATCGAGTTCAGGTGAGGTTTCGTTGGTAAGGGCGCCAGCTTGAGTATCCATTAACGACATGATAGCGGAACTCAAATCGTATCCGTTCGCCTCAAGTATTTGTTCGATTTCTTGATCTGTCTTTTCATCCCGCAACACTGAACGCAAGATATCATAAGGACTCATCTCCATCATCTGCGACGGCATGAAATCGCCTACATCTCCCATCCCACCACCAAACCCAGATGCAACGCTCCCGCCATCGTCACTCCCAGGCCAGTCCATAGGATCAAAATCTTCGTACGGATTAGGACTCGGCATTGCAGTGCTCTGATCAAACTCATATCCTAGTTTTGGGGCTGGCGACGCATATGGAGCTAGGTATGTTGGTCTTGGCGAAGGTCTTGGAGATGTGAAAGGAGACTGATTCGTGTACGACGACTTCATGCGCAGCAATCCAGGCCGAATACCCAAAGAGCTCATCTGTGGCGCCGGACTTGCTGTCGTGCTTCTGGGCGATCCAGCGACGGGTGTACCACTTCTTGAAGCTTGCCATGGTGCAGGCGAGTTGCGACGAACTACGGTGTGTCTGACTGTAGGAGATGTAGAAGGAGTCGCTTGGTTGCGGAAACGCCAGAGGACATCGAGAACGGTGTTCTCCAGGGACTTCCCAGTCAGACTAGTCTCTTTGCGAACAAGGGTTTCAAGAGCGTCTGTTTTATCTTCTTCTTCGAGGGATGCATCTTGGAGAATGGGTAGGCAGGTTTCGTAGATTGTTTCTGGATCCATTGTGTGTCTATTTCGTTAGCATGAAAGGCTCTGTTATTGCATAATGGTTGCGCAGTGAGACGCGGAGAGCAGTTGGGCAAGCTAGCAAGCAGTAAGATCCAGGTAGATGCTGTAGTTGCTGTGATTGGTTCGCGTAATTGAGGCAATTGGCGCAAAGAGAGGGTCGTGGTAACAATCAGTCGTGATTCTCGTAAGATAATATGAGGCCAGTAGCAATTGTGCACGCGACCAAGAGCAGTATAGCAAATGGACGATGTAGTCGACGATGAGGTCGAGTGAGCTAGCTATGCATTCCTCATGACGTCGCTCAAAAGTCACGTGATATCGTACTGAAACATTAATTGAACAGCCTAATTGCATGTCCTACCCCCAGTTCAGATTGTCGATGTGAGGAGTGCTAGAGTATTTTATTGTTAGCTAGACCGCCTCCACCCTGCTGCACTCTTAATGAGGTGGGCCTAGGATAGGTGCCCATTAAAGTACGAATTCAGCTATATCCTGGGTTGTGAAGATGACTGCTAAACTATACATGTAATAGACACTCAATTTTGAAACGGGGTAGGGTCTCTGAACTGATATATGTCTATCTGCAACATTGTTTCTGCCCTCGTCCTACTCAGTAGGAACTCTATGTGTTTCGTCGGCTACATCTCCTTTCGACGGACAAGAAATGTCTGCAACTCCGTCATCTTATTTACTTCTTCTTCTATTGTCGTGACCTTGGTCCCGCTCTCCCTGCCTACCCACATCCAGAAATCTTGAGTTCGTTCTTGAGCGGAGTGATAGGTCTTTTTTCGTCTATGTTGTAATCCAACCATTTTCTGTCCTCTACAATGGCTTGCCTCCAATAAATTCACTCCACCTACGGACCTCTGCAGGAATAACACCTTCTTGTCTCTGAGGAATCTTCTCTGCCATGCACTGTGCAAACAAAACGGCAGTCTTTGGCTCCATAAAGAGAGGCACACCAAAGTCGACCTGGAGGAAAAGGTATCGTCAGTTTCGATCTGGTGGTCATACAGGCTTGTGCAAACTTACTGCGTTTCTTCTCATAACATAATCCTCATCCACTAGACTGCTCGCCCTTCTCCTTGCCAAGTTGAACACACCCCTGATATCATACTTTTGGAACACCTCCCTCAACAACTTCTTGTCCTCCTTCGGGAACTCAATCACTTCCACCTCGACGCCTTCCTTCTCGAGATACGCTTTGACCTCGTTACTCACTGCAAAGTACTTGTAACCAAGTGGCTTCAAATGTCTTGCAACCTGTGCTAGATAGCCAACTTGCACATCTCCACCAAACAACAGACCCTCACCAGGCAGCGGCAGACGGAAGTTCATCGTGCTTTGCATAGCCGCCCAGTAGGCCTCTACCAAGTCCTTGCCGAAACATGCCATCTCTCCAGTCGACGCCATTTCGACGCCCAAGTAGGGATCCGCACCTGCTAATCTAGTCCATGAGAACTGTGGTACCTTGACAGCCAAGTAATCTCTCTTCACAGTCATAGGGTCTACTGGCTCCGGAACGTCACGACCCACAAGAGCCTTTGTCGCTACATCGATGAAGTTGGTACCTAGTACTTTGGACGAGAAAGGGAATGATCGACTGGCACGGAGGTTACACTCGATGACTTTGAGCGCTGGTTCTGGTGTTGTGTTGCCCTCGGCGTCTGTATCAGCCTTGATAATTTGCATGTTGAAAGGCCCAGTAATCTTCCATGCTTTCGCGACTTTCTCAGCAATCTCCTTTACCCGCGCTAAGATTGTGTCGTCGAGGTTGGCAGGTGGTAAAACGAGAGAAGCGTCACCAGAGTGAACACCGGCATTTTCGATGTGCTCCGATACTGCATGGATGAGCAGGTTACCGTTATGTGCTACTGCATCGACATCAATTTCTTGTGCGCCCTGGATGAATTGTGTAATGACGACGGGATGGTCCGGGTTAACAGCAGAAGCTGCGGTGAGTTTATCTTCAAGATCGGCCTCACTGTGAATGACTGTCATAGCAGCACCAGAAAGGACGTAACTGGGACGGACGAGAACGGGGTAGCCAATATCTTCTGCGAATTTGCGGGCGTCTTCGTAGGAAGAAAGCTCTTTCCATGCCGGTTGATCGACGCCGATGGAGTCGAGGATTTGGGAGAACTTGTGGCGGTCTTCTGCTTTGTCAATATCTTTGGGATCAGTACCGAGGACCTTGGCTTTGCCGACTTCTTGTAGCTTGAGCGCAATGTTTTGTGGTAGTTGACCGCCTACAGAAACTACGACACCGCTTGCGGATTCGAGTTCGTAAATGTCCATGACGCGCTCGTAGCTGAGCTCGTCGAAGTAGAGTCGGTCGGCGACGTCGAAGTCAGTGGAATAGGTTTCGGGGTTGTACGTGGGGTAAGTTAGCTTGCTGTCATCTAATAGTGTTGTGAAGCAAAGTTGAAACAGAAAAGATGGAAACAGAAAAGATGAAGAAAATGCTGTGACAGTCCCAAACCCCTCGCAGTATTGATAGTCTGAGGAGTCTTTCCTCAAGCTAGTCCCGTGTACGAGTCTCGTTATTGAGGTCAGATCGCAGAGGCTAGCTCCTGGAGAATGCTCTGTGTCTTTGCTTTCATGAGGTCGACCTTCGGCGGTACGGGAATTCCATCTTCTAGATGCGTGACACGGAATCTTCTTGCGAAAAGACCCCAAGAGTTCTCGACTTGATGGCCTTTCTTGTTCTACCAATTCGAAAAACAGGTGATGAAGGGTTTGCCCATAGTGTGGGCGATGGTTTCACGAAACAAACAAAACCAACTTACGTTAATCATGACAGTCTTCCTTCCCATCTCTTTCAGCGACAATGTCGCATTAACAGCACACCAATCAAACTCGACTGAACTTCCAATACGATAAACACCGCTTCCGAGCACCAAAGTTCCATGATCTTTGAACTCAACATCATGCGACGAAGCATTGTAAGTCGTGTAGAGATAGTTAGTTTCCGCCGGGAACTCAGCGGCCAGCGTATCGATCCTCTTGACCCAAGGATGAATACCGAAGCTCTTCCTCCTCGCCCTTACCTCTTCTTCCGTGGCATTGACACAGTTGGCAATTTGCTTGTCGGAGAATCCTAGTTTCTTCGCATGCATAATGACATCGTGCTTGAGGCCGTACAGACTGCCAATCTCCTCCATGTCTTTCTGCGCATCCACAATATTCTGCAGCTTGTACAAGAACCACTTGTCAATCTTGCTCAGCTCATGAACACGATCGACAGTGTAACCCTCGTGGATCATAGCCTGGCCTACTGCGAGCCATCTACGGTCTGTCGGGTTCTTCAAGATGTCATCGAGATCTTCCTCAAACTTGTCACCTTGGAAACCAACGAATTTGGGATCAACCATACGAATAGCCTTTTGAAAAGACTCCTCGAAGGTCCGACCGATAGCCATGACTTCACCAACCGACTTCATGGAACTACCAATATCGCGCTTGACGTTCTGGAACTTGGCCAAGTCCCAACGTGGCATTTTCGTGACAATGTAATCGAGACTGGGTTCGAAATTGGCAGTAGTGGTTTTTGTGACGGCGTTTGGGAGTTCAGGTAGTGTATGGCCGAGACCGATTTTCGCGGCAGTGTACGCAAGTGGGTATCCGGTGGCTTTCGACGCAAGAGCTGAAGAACGAGATAGACGCGCGTTGATCTCAATGACACGATAGTCGAGGCCATCGGGTTGGAGGGCATACTGTACGTTACATTCTCCAACAACACCGAGATGGCGTACAATCTTGATGGCTGCTGTTCTGAGCATGTGGTATTCCTCGTCACTGAACGTTTGACTTGGTGATACGACAATACTGTCTCCAGTGTGAACACCTAGAGGGTCAAAGTTCTCCATGTTGCAGACTGTGATACAGTTGTCGCTTGCATCTCTGACCACCTCGTATTCTGCCTCTTTCCATCCCTTTAAAGACTTTTCCACCAGAATCTGTGGTGACAATGCGAACGACCTTGCCGACAGGTTGCGCAATTCTTCCTCATTGTTCGCAAAGCCGGATCCAAGACCACCAAGCGCATACGCAGCTCTCACAATGATAGGGTATCCAATTTCTTTCGCAGATTTCAATGCCTCCTCAATCGTGTTGCAAGCTACCGACTCTGCGATTGGGATGTTGATCTCTTTGAGCGCATTCGCAAACAGCTCACGATCCTCACTCAGCTCCAGAGTCCTTACACTCGTACCTAGAACGCGCACATTGTATTTGTCGAGAATACCTTGATTCTTTAGCGCAACACCGAGATTGAGAGCTGTTTGTCCACCAAAAGAAAGGAAGATACCATCGGGCTTTTCACGCTTGATGACATATTCGACGTATTCGGTTGTGACAGGGAGATAGTAGACTTCGTCGGCAAGGACGTGGGCAGTTTGAATTGTAGCGATGTTGGGATTTATAAGGACCGAGGCGACGCCGGCTTCTTTCAGAGCTTTCAGTGCTTGCGATCCTGTATTCCCACAATAGCATCAGTATGTGTCGGAAGGTGATGTGTAGTGCCCAGTATATGCTCAGATCGAGGACAGTTATGGAAGACAACCTCAAGTGAAGTCCAACTAAAGACAGCCGAGGAGAATACATCAAGTAGACAGCTCATAACATACCAGAATAGTCAAACTCTCCTGCCTGTCCAATAGCCAAACCACCGCTACCAATAACCAAAACCTTCTTCACATCAACCAAATCTCTTCCACCTAGAATAGCACCGCTATCCAAGTACGCCTTAGCATTCGGTGCCTCAGCACTTTCATTGTGTACTGCGCGTCCAGCCGAGTATTTCGTGAAAGCGCGAAGCTGTTGCGAGGTGTATCTGGAAGTTGAAGAAGAGTTCTGTGGTGTTGCCGTTCGAACAGAGGAGAGCAGGGAGGCATGCTGTGGTCGGGCGGAGGTGAGGAAAGATCTGTGTGGTTGGACTGAGGGGACTCTGTTGACAGTGCGTTGACAGCGAGCTGCGAGGTGGGGAACTCGGCGGAGGGTCTGTATAGCCATGATTGAAGAAGATTGGAGCTCAATCTGGCTCCGACAGATGAACAAAGACGCAGTTAGTACTCTTTTTCAAGTGGCAAACCTCAGCCAAATGCAGAAGAAGGTCACTGCCTCTGGGCGAGCAGAGATATCAGGTAAGAAAGCGATTGTTGTTTTGCAAAAGTATGAGTACTCGTGACACAGAAAAAAAGCTCGCCGATTATCGCTTATCTTTATCTTCTGAAAATCCAATGGACAACGTTTGGAACAAAGGCACACTAAGGAAACCTTAATTCATGACCTTAGTAATAAGCACCACTTGCACCACTTGGCTTGACAAAGAAGAAAACTGTGTGCAATTGTCATACAACCTCGATGAGCTAACATAGACTCAACCCCAAGATCAAAATCCGCCAGTATATTACACTTCCTGATAGTGCCCAAAAGCGCCAATGTATGCCCCTCACTATACAGCCAGTAGCCCACTATGTGCCAGTTTCTATTTGCCAACCCACCTGTTCATACACTACTAATCCTCGTCGACTCTCTTTGCGCCTTGAACGAAAGTGGTCGCCTCTGTCCAATCACTGTTCTAAGCTCATTCATCATATCTCCCTGTACTTCTCTGCTTCGCCTTCGAGCCATGGCTTTTTGTTGCTCTTCTTGCATCTTTGCAATCCTTTGCTCCCTCGTCAAACTGCCAATTGAATTGCGCTGCCTCACTCTTGGCATAGCTACTGCTTCGAAGACAGCTTCTCGCTCTTCCATTGGTGATGCTGTATCCGAGCCTCCATCTATAATGGAGATCGGCGGTGATAACGGTAGGTGTAGTGGTAATGGGAATGACGATCTTTTGACACCCTCGCCAGTAAGAGCTCGTAGTGCTCTAGCCCTGGCAGTCGTAGAGTCAACAAAGCCCGCTCCATCATCATCTTCTAGCACCACACCGAGGCCGTTGCTGCTGCTTCGGGAGAGACCACTGATACGACGCTCATGCTTAATATTGTCCTTGTTGGCCAAGTCGCGTCCTTGCTCCCATTCTCGTAATAAAGATTTCAGGTCATCGCCCAAAGCATCGTACTGTTCTTGCCACGACGAAGCTGTCATACTACCCGCGGACGGAGGTCTTTCGTTCTGGGATGATGACTGAGCAGGCATCGAGCTTCTCAGTAGATGCATTCTTGCCGACAGTGCATGTACACCAGTATTGAGTAATGTTATAGATTTTGTACTTGCAGGCGCAGTAGATATGGCGGCCGGTGTGGAGTGAGGTCTGCCACTAAACGATGATGGTCTCGAAGCCCTGGCACCTATTGGTAATTGTTGTTCGTCTTGCATCAATTTCTTCAGTATTTCATTGCTGTCTTTTAGCAATTGAGTCAAATATTCCATCACTGCAACTGCAATTCGCCATCGTACTGCATCAGCTTGTCTTCCAGTTGCTGGAATAGATAATAATGTGCATAGTAAAAGTCTCCTCAATGTCGATAGTCGGTACTGATACAGCTTCAATGACCTCAAACTCTCCAATTCTTCCTGCTGTACATCGATGAACCCTATCTTGGCATCCTCGATATCATCCTTGCGCACATCGTAAACCTCCAAGAAGCGATCAAAGTCCTGGGGATGCGCGTGAGGTTCCACGTCAACTGTTGCCGTAATGAAACTTGGCGAAACAGTTGAGTAAACAGTCTGAAGAGTTCGACGCATTCTTGCACATGTACGGTGTTGGCCATGGCCTTCTAAGCGACTTACTGGTGGTAAAGGGTTACTTCTGTTAGAATTGTTAATTACCTCATATTAAAAGACCTATTCAGTAACAATAGCACATACAATCTGTACCCTCTTGAAACCAGTTCAACTTCTTGAACGAAGCTGAGTAGAGAAGCGGTGGAGGATTCGAAATCGTGCGTCGCAGCGACAAAACTTGAAGCTGCTTGTAATGCTTGCTTTCTCAAACTCTTGAGCCATTGTCGTCTGGCGTAAGCATAGAGAAGTGCTCCCACGATAGCAACAGCACCACACAGTAGTACTACGGCTGTCAATGGAACAGCATGTAAGCCTTGAGTGCGGATCCAGCGTATGATGTACAGTATAGGTGAGGCAGCGAGCGCGGAGAGGAGTATACCACCAGAATTCAGAGAGATAGCAGATGAGTTTGTGGTCGAGGCGGAACCTGCAGATGGAGGTGGAGGAGAGCTGAGACGACGACTGGGAGTGGTGCTGAGCAATTGTGAGGCTATGAACACGTATCGAAAGTGTTCAAGAAAGCGGTGATTGTCTGCACTGCCCAAGGTCGAAGAGACGGCTAGCTACACGCATTGTCAGCACATTGACTACATGATATCGTTCTCACATCTCTCACAGCAGTTATGTCCCTCAGTTTTGCGACAGTGTCATGTTGTGGTTCTTGCGCTGATTGTGACAGTTGTTTTGGTTTGTGTATTAATGTTGGTAGACCTTGCGGAGCAAAGGACTGGACGCGTGGAGGTGGTATTTGAGGCGATGTTGTATAAGAAGATTCGGCTGCGCTGCTGCGATTGTGAAGATTCCCATTACCTGTGGTTGCAACATTAGTTGGATGCTCGTGTGCTCGTCTCAAGGTGTTTGTTTATTGTTGTTGTTCATACCCTCAAGGTACTGAGCCAAAGGGCCATCGACCATTTCAAGCTCCATGATGCGTTCTTGCTTCCTGCCGCATTCCGAAACTTGCAGCAGAACTATGAACTATAGACGCATGCAGAATGATAACAAACGACAGTCTTGTGCAGGCTGCACATCTGGTCTCTTGTTTCTATGAGACTGGGAGATTACACTCCGCCAAAAAAAGTGGGCACTCTTGTAGAACTATGGAAATCTGGTAAATCTCCATGTTCAAAGCAAGCCCGTGCTGTAAGAACCACTCCAACGATAGCGCCATGTTGTAAGAGGCGACATGTGTTCTTGAGGACTACCTAGGGTATGTCAAATAGAGGCGAAGTCTTCATTGTCAAATGAAAATGGCAAAAGCCGGGTGTATCATTATTGTAGGTCGTGACAGTTCGTTATTACATAGCTTCTCTTCACCTCCTCTTCAGTAATCACCACCACCACCGCCTCTTCCTCTCCCTCTGCCTCTCCCATACCCTCTCCCACGTCCCCTTCCTCTACCTCCACCATCACCTCGTTGTCCTCTCTCCTCGAACCTCCTCTCCTGCTCCTCCCTCTGCCTCTCCAACTTCTCAAGCAACCGTTCCCTCTCCGCCTCCTGTTCCTCTTCGCTCAACACTTTCTTAGGTTCTGGTTTTGGCAGATGCTCCTTCTCCTTCCATGCAGGATGTCCACCCTCCTTACACTGCCGCCCATTTGGACAAAACCCAGCCATATAATATTTGCAAAACGTCTTCTGCTTGACATGTCGTGCAGCACAATACGGTCCTAGAGGACAGAACCCACGCTCGTAGTGTGGACATGGTGGCTGTTTCAGTGCTGGATCGAGATGGAGGTATAGGCATTCCGAACCATTTGAGCAGACGAGGTGACGAGAGAATTGTGTACATTCTGGCATGGAACGGAGGTTGTATTCGTGGAGGAATTCGCAGCTGTCGCCTTTTTTGCAGAGACCGCGAAGCCAATGTTTACATACTAGACTGGAGATTGTATTAGCTGGATGAAACCTTTCGTGCTTGACTGAGGGGAAGATGTACTTGTTGTAGTTGGAAGGATGATCATGCTTGTCTGGACAATCGTTTCCTAGTGGGCAGTGGCCTTGAAGAAATGCTTTGCAAAGTGGCCGGCTGGGATCTATACCGAAGCGATATTCTCGTTTGAGGAAGTCTGCAAATGCGAAATCGTACTTGGGATAAACGCCGGGATTGAGTAGTTGGTCGACAGCAGCGGGTTGTTGGACTGCAGTCATTGTGCTTGGGAGCTTTTCGTACGCGCCCACAATTTTGCTTATGGCCTCAGGATCAAGTTGTAGTCCGATTATGGTCGAGATACTGAAGGGGTCTCTTATTCTGTATATGGAGATGCGAAGCAGGTACTACTGTCAACAAAGTACTTCGTAGGGTAAGTGTTTCTGGAACGTTTCAGATATTGTAGATCTTTGGACCCTGAACTATACAGCTTCTTCGATTCAAATATTGGAATATCCATAAACATTGATTCCACGATATAGACAAACTCACATCGTCCACTATCGCCTGTTCGGCTTACACACCATCATTCGTTTACACACTCCAGCACAACACCATCTTCTAGCAATACAACTTTTCCATTGTCAACATGCTCACAAAATACCTAACAACGCTCACCGTCTCCTTCTCACCTCTCGCCGCCTCACGCGCCCACCGCACACCTCGACTACTCCTCGCCTTACTACCAGCCTCCCACACAATAAAAGTTTCCACCACTATTCTCCCCAGCAACAGCACAGCTCCCGCACGCATCACCATTGGCTTCAAAGGAAAGGAAATCAAGTTTGTGGAAAGCAAAGGCAGTGATAAGAAGGGAGGGAAACAGGAAGCCATGGCTGCAACGACGGGGTTGGCGGACGACGAGCTGGATTTGAGGAGATTGGGCATTAATGATGTGGTGGAAGAGGTTGATCGGTATAGTCGGATGTTGGCTAGGAAGGAGGCGTTGGATGGTTGAAGGATTCATTGAAGGAGTCATCGTTGGTTCAACTGGAATCCTTCGGTTCTTGTGAGATAAGGAGACGCTCCAAGATTGCAGTGCATGTGGAAGCTAGCTGCTTGGGTTGAACGCTCAAACTTGATGGCAGGATGTTCGCAGCTGGAAATATCAATACCGGGCACGATCTTCTGACAGCCGGGTCTATCAAGGGAACCATTCAAAGGTGGGCATCTTTAAGGAACGAGGCAACCTCATGACACGAGACCATTCAAGCAATCATGTATCTCGAGGAGGCAACCATGTAATGGAAGCCCGACGTTGTCACAATCAGAATGGCCTGAGGACTTATGGGCGAAAACGCATCTCGAGCGGTGGAATGTCTACTAATAATAATCATTGAGAAGTTGGATTATTAGGCTGTGAGCTATCAGTAAGAGAGTAACCTCCATCATCTCGTGGGGAACCCACTGATCTATAACACAGCATCAAATACATCTATTGAGCAGGCTTATAATCTAGTCTGGCATTCAATCGAAGTTAATGAACTGCTTCCTGAGTCCCCTCAAAATTGACGGGACAACCTTGGAATCTGAAATCATTCTGCACACGTGACTACCCTCTACCTCTATGAGCTCTACCTGATGCTGCGTGGCGACCACCAACCAACCACCACCTCAAAGGCCCAAACCCACTGCGCAACCTCCCCCATCTCCCTCGCCACTCTTGGCCTACACCCCTCCATATCACATCCACCACAATGCACCCCCACCTCCACACCAAGTTCGTTGCCAATCCCCCTCCACCATCACCTCCGCCGCCCAACCACATCTAACCCTCGCTCGTTTTCCCACAGAGACAACACAACCTCCTGCTCCGAAGTAATGCGCGCCCTCGACGAATGCCACTCCCGCGGCTTCCTCTACAAAGCCGTCGGCAACTGCAACGAAGCTAAGCGCGCCGTGAATCGATGTTTGAGAGCGGCGAGGCTGGAAAGGACGGCGAAACATCGGGAGGAGGCGAAGAAGGATAGGGAGAGGATCTTGAAGGTGTGGGAGGAAGTTGATCGGGAGAGTTGATGGATGCGCTGGGGATTTGTGAGAAGAGAAGGTGAATATACATTCGGGAGCGTGGAAGGAAGCGTTGGGATGTGCTGTGATGGGGAACAGTAAGATTGGAGGTGCTGGACAGAACCAGCGAGAAGCAATGTGTCAAGGCATATCTATTGAGCTGGGCTGGACGTTGGCGAAGGAGGACGAAGCAGAATGAGCAAAGTAGGAGACATAAGAAAGGCTCTGGAACGGGTCCATCTACCGGCGCATGGAGGCGGCAGCACACAGGCACGATGAGGGGCATTAGGCGACGAGGAGCTGCCATCGTGAGCGATGCACGGCATAAAACATTTAGGTTGGGTTCGGCATAGCGAGGAGTCTGGTTGGCACATGGCCATTATTCGTATCAAGTTTGTACTTTTATAGCAGGCAATCTCACCATACTCTGCTCTCATTCGCCTCCACAAGTACACAAGGATAGAGGAGTCATGAAAGTTGTCGCGCATGCCTGGCAAAGACCTAGCAAAAGATGGCGTCCTGAAGAAAATACATCGCGTACCATTTCGATGATTGCCCAGCAAAGAATAGTAACCTTGAAGAGCATACATCGTACGACATGCCACTTCGTCCTCGTGTATGATTGATCATAGCTCGGCCACACTTCTGACCACAATAGTAGGCTGTCCTGTCTGAACAAAAGTTTGTCCAAATCGTCTCGTCTTTGCAGAATTTTTCTGAGCGTCCCATCTGAGCGTCCCAGATGCTGCTAAAGTATATATACCATGAAAGTTTGTATACTCCATAGATGTATTCTTCGAAAGCCTGATAGAATCAAATCTGTCTCTTGTAAGCACACAGCAGTTTCGTTAGACATATCGGACACACATAGTTCTAAAGCACAGTACACAAGCAAGCAGACCGTCTCACGATCACCCAGGTAGACATGTATTTCCACAAAACGCTTTGAGTGCTTTGGCTGACGGGACATAGCGGACTTACAACACGAAAAATGTTCTTCAACTTCACCGTTCCTAGTAGCTTGGATCGCTATCTCTTTAACTCGCCTGGTGCACATGTGCAAAGCAAGTACACTACTATCGCAGACATACTTTCCGCTGGACCTGTTATCAAGAGGAGTCAGGAAGCTGCAATGTTAAGCACACGCGACATGAAAGCCGGTCAGATTCACAAGATTGAGCTCGGGCTGGGCCTTACCTGTATCGTTTTGCTAGCCTTGATTGTGGTTGGAGGCATCTTCTGGATATTCAAGAGTAGGAGTAGGAGACAAAAGAATGATGTTGAGAGTGTTCGAATCGAATTGCACTGAGACGGTGGCTGTATAGCACAAGAGATGGAGATGAAGGAGTACAGGGTTCGTGTTTCGGATCTGAAACGTTGCACAAACACCAAGCGGCAACTGCCGAGAAATGGAATGGAGTCTTTGTCTGTTTTATGTTCTGGAATGCAACGAAGAAAAGACCGATAACTCCTCATCGTGCATAGAAGGTTCTTATTTACGCTCGTGACATCTATGTATAGCCTCAGGCCGGACGTGATGTTGTTTTTGTGCAGTGCCGAGAGGAGGCTTGTCGCGTTTTTTGGAGAAGCAGCCGTTTTAGCGCGTTCAAGCTGCATACGCATGAAACATACAAACCGGCCTCTTCCTCGTTGACCAACCATCTTCTCGAAACAAGCTGCCGGAGGAGTGCCATGCATACTGTGCACGACGCAAGATTTCCTTTGTTATTATGTGCCGTTTGCACCTGTCACGATTGTGCTAAGGAGTGCTGCAGAGTTTACGTGATAGAATCTATCCAAAGAAAGAAAGAGCTGTTTCATTCTGCCCTATTGTGCTGCCACTGCTGTTGTTTGCGATCTGAAACGTCTGTGCTGCACAATATGGCCTGCTCACCCCTGCCTAATCTCGCGGTCCCAAGATCCAAGGCCGATTGCCCCTCCATGCCCTTCACTTTATTAAGCGCCTGCCCTTGTCCTACTTCACTCTCTTGCCTTCTCCTTTCCTTCTTCACGCTTCTTCCTCTCTTGCTTCCTTCACGCACACACAACTCTCATTCACCAACCACTTTCTCTTTCAACTGGCAACTGGTTTGCCACTTCCTTCCACTCCCACTTTACCACTTTCGTTTGACACGATAGCTACACGCTGCTAGCAGCTCTCTCAAAACACAACAATCGCTTCTTCGCTTTCAAAACACACAACAACAACTAAACCTCACGTTCATTCAAATCAAACACAAAGGTAAACATGATGATGAATTCTGTTGTTTTCGCGTCTGTCTTGGGGATGATGGGTATGGCCGGGCAAGCAGTGGCGGGCAACTCTGGTTACTCTCTCATGGACGACTACAATGCTGGCAACTGGAACTCCATGTTCAACTACTTCACCGCCGCTGATCCTACTCACGGCATGGTCGACTACGTTTCGGAATCTGCTGCTCAAAATGCTGGTCTACTTGAGCTCAACCCTGGTACCATCTACATGGGTGTTGATCACACTAATGTCGTCGGGTCTGGTGGAAGGCCTTCTGTTCGTGTCACTTCCAACAAGGCTTACAATCATGGCTTGGTAAGTTTGAGTTGGATTCATGAAATCTGTAGATTCTTCAGCTAATCCATCTTACAGTTCATCATCGACCTTGTCCATATGCCTACTGGTTGTGGAACTTGGCCTGCCTTTTGGTAAGTTTTATTCATCCTCTTTCATCATGCTTCTTTTGTACTGACAATGCTTCTCAGGCTCGTCGGTCCCAACTGGCCCGCAAGTGGTGAGATTGACATTATTGAAGGCGTCCACACCTCTACAACCAACTCTATGACTCTTCACACTTCCAGTGGCTGCACTATCACCAACAACAATCAATTCAGCGGCACCATTCAAACCAGCAACTGTGACGGTAAGCTTTGTCGACAGTCTTTCAGTTTGAGTCTCTGCTAACACTTCTCACTAGTCAACGCTGCTGGTCAAGACAACAATGCTGGCTGTGGCATTGCTACTGCCAACTCTTTGACTTATGGTGCCGGCTTCAACAACAATGGTGGTGGTGTCTATGCTACTGAGTGGACTTCTGACTTTATCAAGATCTGGTTCTTCCCTCGTCAATGTAAGTCTTTTGTGTCTCTCATTTTTCTTACTCGATGCTGACTTCCTCTTCTAGCCATTCCTTCTGACATCAGCTCTGGCAGCCCCAGCCCAGCCAATTGGGGTGAACCTGTCGCCATGTTCCAAGGTGGCTGCAACATTGACAACTACTTCAAGAACCAGAACATTGTCTTCGACACCACTTTCTGCGGTGACTGGGCTGGCAACACTTGGGGCTCAACCACTTGTTCTTCACTTGCATCAACTTGCAACGCCTATGTCCAAAACAACCCAAGCGCATTCACCGAAGCTTACTGGAACGTCACAAGCCTCAAGGTCTACTCTCAATCTGGTTCCAGTTCACCTCAACCTTCGTCGTCTGTCTGGGCTACCAGCAGCGCCATTCCTCAGAGCACCTTTATTACGTCGTCGAAGCCTGCACCTGTCTCCACTCAGACATCAACACCATCTGCAATTACGACCTCCGCACCTGCGCCTTCATCCACCCCAATTTCATCTCCTTCTTCTCGCACTTGGACCCACAGGTCATGGGGAGGTAGGCCAAACGCTGCTAGTGATGCTGCAAACTTGGTTGATCCGACATCGACGTCAGCTTCGGTTGCTACGCCTAGCCTGGTTGTCAATGCTATGGTTCTTCCTGTCTCAACAGCTAACACGTCGGTCATTGCGTCGTCAAGCTCGAGCATCGTTTCAAGCACACCTACTGTCAACACTCAGGTCTTGTCCACTTCAGCTTCAAGTGTTATTGCTACGGTATCAGTCTCATCTCCTTCAACTGCTGCTGCCTCAAGCACCTTTTCAGCCGTTACTAGCAGTTCGACATCAATGCTTCCCACGTCCACCACAGACAACATTGTCGTCGTCACAGAATATGCTACTGCAGTTGTCTATGTCACTGTCACACCAACACCAACACCAACACCCACACCTGCTGTTGTGAGCGATTCTGCATACAGCAGCTCGTCCGTTGCACCTGACTACGGCTATGGTAGCACATCTGGAACGCTCAAGACGTCCGAAATGGCAGGAGAAGCCGACTTCGCTGGTGGTATTCCTGTGGCCAAACGTGCTCGTCGTCACCACAGTCACAACCATCGCCATGCCCAGGTATTGGCTTGAGTGATGTTGATCCAGGGGAGGATGTTATGAGAGAGGTTGGATAGGATGGGACGATTCCTCACTGCCATGATGAGCAGCTTGAGAAGGCAGCAATAGATCGAGCTGGTTCTCGATCAACTGCAACAATGAGATATTTTTCGTCTGTTTGTAAATATGAACCATGATAAGACCCGCACGCAATGTTGCAGGGCAACACGACGAAATAAACGCAATTCATGAATTTCCTTTCATTCGCAATTTGTACTGTCTCGGTGTCTCTACTCCTCCCTTCGTCATCGTCGCAGTATTAGCACCGCCACCACCACCTTTCAAATCCTCTTTCTTCCCGCTCCATCTCCAAGGTAACAACACATCCCAAACCCTCCTCCCCAACACGTCCTCCACCTTCTCCAACTTCGACGCCTTCAAATCCTGCCATATCCCAACTCTCTCCTCCTTAGCCACCCGTTCAGCCTCCCTATAAACCCCCTCCATCCCATCCCCCCCAAACTCAACCCCAATCTTCCCCTCATACACAGTCGCCCACCCCTTCCTCACCATCTCCAAGCCTAAGTTAACATGCCACACAGGCCCATGCACACTTTGCTTTCCGCCTCCCAGCATCACCCGTCTCACCACCCCGTCCTCAGCAAACGTCATCCACCGCCGCCGCACAAACGCTACCCCAACAACCCGCTCATACTGATCCCGCCGCAACGGCCATACGCGCACCCTTCCGCGCCCCCGCTCCGCAATCAGGTGTTGTAAGTACCGCAATGCTTCGTCCGCGTGCGGCTGCGCTGGCTTCCCGAAGTGAGCTAGTTCTGGCGCGTCGATGCCCGCGAGCCGGATTGAAAGCGTTTGGTTCTTGAGTTGAGCACGGAGTGTGGGGATGGGACGGAGGGGGGTTGACCAGAGGAGAAGCCGGCCGAGGGGGGTGTGGTAGAGGCGGAAGTTGTCGGGGTCGGCGATTAGAGCGGGGGAGGTGTGCCCGAACAGAGAGGAGCGGTGCAGGATGGAGAAGGGAACGTAGGTTGTCAGTTTTGATTTGGAGGTGCTGGTGCTGCTGGAATGGGGTAGCAAGGATGGTGGGATGTGTGCGTTTGTGGGGATGCGTCGGAGGTGGGTCGTGTAGATTTGCCGCAGGAGGAGGAGGGTGGTTGTTAGGAGGATGGTGGATAGGAGGGTTTCGGGGCGGAGGTAGGCTGGTGTCTTGGTGGGTGGTGGGGGAGTATCTGGGGTGGTTGATGGTGGAGAGGTGGGCTTTGTAGTGGGGGAGGGGGATGAGGCCGTCTTGTCTTGCCAGAACCAGCCCATTGTGCTACAGTGAGGGTGAGGTTATCATTGTTGGAGCATGATGGCTATTGTCGGTGTTGTGAGAGTCGTGGTCGGGAGTGTTTATGCAATTGACAGAGGTGGCATGTTTACTTTCTTTATTGCGGGGAAGTGGAGTGTTTCTGAAACAACAGCTGAAACATCAACCTCATGACTATACCCACCCCTCGCTTCTTCCACCTCTAAATCACTTGATGCCTGCCGGAGACGATTCGAAATGCCTCGAATCAATGGCGGAGTCTCACAATCAGACTCCCTAGACTCTGGTCAGACAGAAACACCTCTACCCCTGTAAAGTCTCCCATCTAACACCACCACACAGACAACTACGACCCAATCACCCACCTCAACACCATCTTCTCCACGACCAGCACCCTCCCTCGCGCCCCTACCATCCTCACCGCCCTCCGCGCTCACCAAGATGATCTCACCACCCAAATCTCCTCGCTCGAAGCCACCCAAACCGCCGCCCATCCCTCCCACCTCACCTCCATCCGCTCCACCCAATCAGAACTAGCAAACCTCTTCTCCAAAATCGACGCCGTCCGCTCCCGCGCCCAGGAAACTGAACGCGCAATCACCACCATGACGGCAGATATAAAACGCCTCGACTCGACAAAGCGAAACCTCACGCTTTCCATGACCGCGCTGAAGCGTCTGCAAATGCTCACCACCGCGTACGAACAGCTGGTTTCCTTGGGCAAGAGTAGGCAGTACCGCGATTGTGCGCAGTTGTTACAGGCGGTTATACAGTTGATGGCGCATTTCAAGAGTTATCGCAGTATTGATCAGATTGCGGTGTTGAGTCGGAATGTGGCGGATTGTCAGCGCGAACTGTTGGAGCAGGTTTGTGGTGATTTCGAAGAGGCGTTTGCGAAGGGTGAGGTGGGTGCTAAAAAGGGCGTGTTGGGGGAGGCGTGTAAAGTGCTGGAGGCGCTGGGAGACAATGCGAGAGCGAGACTGGTGACGTGGTATTGTAATGCCAGCCTGAGAGAGTATAGGAGTGTGTTTAGAGGGACGGATGAGGTGGGTTCCATTGTAAGGATTTCTGTTGTAGGCGTGGCTAATGAGTTTCGTAGGCTGGCTCACTGGACAATATTTCGAGGCGGTATGCGTGGTTCAATCGACTACTCAAGACGTATGATGTCGAGCATTCTCAGATATTCCCACCGTATTGGAAGGTTAATGAGCAACTGGCGAATGCTTTCTGCGAGAGTACGAGAGATGACTTTAAGAGCATACTACAACGAGCATCTGGGGGTCAGGCTCTAAATGTGGACTTGTTGCTTTCTTCATTGCAGGAAACGCTTGATTTTGAGCATAGTCTGGAGAAGAAATTTGCAGCTGTGGTAAGATGTCAATGGTATTGTGAGGACGATGACATTACGCTAATGGAAAACCCAGTCACGGCCGTCCATGGACAGCATAATGTCTTCGGATGATAGACCACAGGTATTTGGACAGGCCATATCAGCTGCTTTTGGACCATATCTTTCGTTATGGGTTGAAGCTCAGGACAGGTAAGATTGATGCTGACCAAATACTGCTCATTCGTCTACTAACGAGTAGCTAGACAACTAGCATTAATGATTTCCAAATTCAGAATCCAGCAGCTCCGAAACACAGACGACGAATTCTCTTCACAATCAGTCATCCCTTCCTCCCCAGAACTCTTCAACTTCTACCGCCTTACACTCGCTCAATGTGCCAAACTCTCCACTGGCAAGCAACTCCTTGAACTCTCCCAAACCTTTGCCAAATACCTCGACCAATATAGCCAACAAGTTCTCTTCTACTCTCTCGACACCCGCTTCGGGCCTCAAGGTCCACCTATTGAAGACATCATCCTCATCCTCAACACTGCCGATTATTGCTTCACCACATGTTCCCAGCTCGAAGAAAAGATAAAATCCCGCATCGACACCGATCTCAAAGACAAAGTCGACTTACAAAGCCAAGCAGACACCTTCATGGGTCTCGCATCCGCCGCTATCCGCTCACTCGTCCGCAAAGTCGAACTCGACTGCGAACCCGGTTGGCGCGAAATGCGCAATACCGCTTGGTCGCGTCTCGAAAACGTGAGTGACCAAAGTAGCTATGTCGGTGAACTGCTCAAACAGATCCGCACACCATCAAGTATCATCTTGAAACACCTGCACAAACCACAATATGCCCGCGCTTTCCTAGACAATCTCGTCGAATCCTTAACAAACACCTACATCACAAGCATCTCCCAATGCCGTCCGGTCTCAGAAGTAGGAGCGGAACAGATGCTGCTTGATTCGTATGTCCTCAAGAAAGCACTCACCGACCTTCCCAACATCAACTCCGATGAAAGACCTCCACCAACACCAAATCAGGCATATGCGAAACGCGTTGCGCAAACGACGTCAAAGATTGACCCATTACTCAAAACACTACAGGTCCGCCCTCAACCGCCCGAGGCACTCGTGCAAGCTTATCTGATACACATCGCCGACACGAACGAGGCGAATTTCAGGAAAATACTCGATATCAAGGGCATTGCAAAAGGACGCGAGCAGAATTCTCTCGTTGACCTGTTCAATGCACACAGGATCAAGGAACAAGAAGCGCAGGATCAGCAAGAGGCTGCGTCGGCGTCGAGTAACGCCACGAACACGATTGCGCAGAGGAGACTGGTCTCGAACTCGGCTGTCCTGGCACCGCTGCAGATACCGTCTTCACCATCTTTTGCGAATTCAAACAATAGTGCTCCTCATCCTTTCAGCGCGACTGTCTCGGCATCTACGCCCAACCTACCTGCGCTGGCGACGGGCTTTGCGTCGGGTATACTGAATGCCCCGAGGGATTTGTTTGGCGCTGCTACTCCTACATCGGAGTCGACCACGAATGCTAGTGTTGCGCCTAGTCGGGTAGGTACGCCCGGCGTCGAGTCTGCTGGCCCAGCGGTTGTGACGGATAATCTGAGGAATATTGGAAAGTTCTTTAGGAGGGATATGGGCATTGGTGGGTTTGGAGGCAGGTTTGGAGGTAAAGGGAGTGGAAGTGGGGAGAGAGGAAGTTTGGATGTTGCAAGGTAGAACAGGATGAAGAATTCTAACAATCGTACAATGGATGCGTCAGGACTTGAGATGCATTTGATTCATCTGAAAGCGATATGCTCGGGATAGACGGAACGTGATTAAGCAATATCTTAATGTTTAGTAGAAGAACGAGATGTCTCCTCGAGATAGACCCTAAGCATGTCCTTCATCTACGACAATCCTCGAAACACAGCAGTTCCAAGTACGTTTCAGCCAAGCCGGGATCTTGCATAAAAAATGGGTCGACGGATCGCCGTCCGATTGATCTGCAACCAATGAAATATGACGACATACTGTATAGATCAGCTACCTTTCTCCCAACCCGCCGTGTTCTGCGTTGTCCAGCCCTTCGTATATTGCAGTATAATCATCTCAGTAATATCAAGATGTCTGAACACGCCGAAGACCAGGACCAAGAAGAATACCAGCCTCCTGCCCAAGACACAGTGAACGAAGCCAGTGGGGAGATGATAGATGAGGGTAGGCTGAAGGTAGAAGCCAGCCCATCCTCTGAGATAGCAGCGTCCAAGGCAGAACCGAGCAAAAAAGATACACCCACTCCAGCAGAGCCAGAGAGTGCTAGCCTAACACCCAAGAACAAGCCCGAGCAAGAGCCCGAGCCACAATCCAAGCCGGAACCCGAGCACAAGACATCCTCCTCCAAATCCAAAACTGTTACTCCCTCCAAAAAGCGCAAAGTCTCCACTAGCACAACTCCAACTCCAACTCCAAACAAAACCCGGCGTACTCGCGCCAACAACAACAACACCACCACCAACAACACCACACCGAAAGCACTAATCCACTACCTCCTCACCCCTTCCTGCGCAACCCTCGTCCGCAGCCCAGACGAACAATCCCATCATACCTCCCACCCAGACCAGCTAACCTACACAACCAACCCCCCACTCACTCCCTTCGCCGAACTGCTCTCCGCCCTCCTCCTCTCCCGCCCTATATCCCATAATCTAGGCCATCGCAGTATCAGAACCCTGTTGAATCCGCCGTGGAATTATACGTCTCCTGCGGCGCTGCTAAGCCCGAAGTATACGCCTGATGTGCGAGATGGTAAGGCGCCTGACGGCGACGCAGCGCAAACGGTGTATAAAGCATTGGAAGAAGCGCGCACGCAACATAAAGCCAAAACGGCAAGTCAGCTTGTCGGACTCGCAGAAGTTTGCGCCGCTGAGTTCTGCGAAGGCGATGAGGATGCAGCGTTGAGTAAGTTGAGGCAGATGGTGCAAGATGCGAATGTTGGAGAAGCTGGGAATGTCTTTGAAGATGCGGTAAAGAGCAAGGTCAAAGGCGTTGGCAAGACTGGTGTTGAAATTGCGAGGAGGAGGTTACAGGGCGTTGAAGGCTGGGAAGGGCTTGGTCCGTTTATTGATGCGAGGACGAAGGGGGTGCTTGAGAGGATGGGGGTGGGTGGGGATGCGGATGAGGTTTGGGAATTGGTTGTGGGATGTATTGGTGATGGGGATGAGGTTGATATTGCTGGAGATGGTGGAGAGAGAAAGCTGCAGGGTGAGAGTGAAAGGGCGAAGTGGAAGGCGTTTGTGACTGTGCTGGAGAGGGCTGTTGAGGCGGATTTGGCGGGTAAGGTCGATGAAGTCCTTGAGCGGGCTGCGGATGATGGTGACGGAAAGTGAAAAGAAAGCATCAGCAGAGTGTCAAAGGTCAGAGAGATCAAGTCAACCGATATGATTGATCCAAGACAGCAGCATGTCTGACTTTGGTGGATGTTGATATTGAGAAAGGAAATCAGACTTCTTATGGATCCGACTCATCCACCTCTACGATCTCCTGATTTATTGGAGATATCTCAGCCAGGCGTAACAAGTACATCAACATGAACAACGACGGCACCAACCACACTCCGCAGTGAAGTGCAAATGACAACCGAAGGTCTCACGCTCAATTTTACCATCCTCGCCATCGCGCTAGCGAAAGGCCTGGTGAAACTGTATTCGCAGGATAGAAGCGTCCATTTAAGTACAACACCCGTACTTCCTCCGAGATTTCTGTCCACCAAGCTTCACCTAAACGTGAGGCTAGCTTTCCAGCGCTCTTCACACCACCTTCAGGCTCATGTTTGGTGTTTTACTCGTTGTCACTATCGCCCATCTCAGCATCCTCATCAACATCATCCTCATCGCTCCCAAAGCGCCTTCCACTGATCCTGCTTGCGAACGCCATCTGTATTTGATGAGTTCTCACTTCTGCCTGCGATCGCATGAAGTTCGCGCCCCTTAGTCCGCCAGCGAGCACCTTTACGATCTCACCATCTCCAATAAAGCCTGCTGCATCCTCCACGAAGCCTCGACTCAGTATCGGAACAGAAGCCCAGATTGCACCAGGTGTTTGCTCCCATACAGAGCTAAGCTTGCCTAGTTCGCTGAGGGCAAGACATTGTTGCACATAATGGAAGTAGAGGTATTCTGCGCAAGGTCTTGATTCGTTCTTCCACATCAATCGACGGCCATCAATGCTGTCCCAAGTTTTGTGAGGTGCCTGGGGTCCTATAGATTGCTTGCGGAGTGCTTCGTCGATCAGAAGACACTTGTATTCTGCGTAACCTGTTTTCGGTTCTGAGGTATCCTCAACAATCAGGAAAGAGTTGTTGTCCCACGCTGTCCCGAAAACGTGATACATGGGTACACAGTTGCCGGCATGCACAAGCTAAGCCGCATCGTCGTCAAAGATCTGGGCAAGTACGGTATTGTGAGTAGAGTCCGGTACGCAATGTGCAGCTTTGATGTTGCTGCTTAAGTACCATTCGTGAGAGATAGGACAAAAAACCTCTTCGTATTTAGGGATTTCGGTTTTCAAGAGGTCGTCGAACTTCACGGTGCCTTTAGCCTTCCTGCCCAGACCGAGGGTCCAGAATGATGTTGCCCTCTAGTTGCTTTGATTCACGCGCTGCTTGTTCACGCCTGCGAGGAATGGTATTGCCATATAAGACTGTGCGACCGCATCAAACTCCGTTGCTGGTCGACCCATTAATGCTAGACGGAGAGGGATCTTTACTTCGTTTGCTCTTTTTTCTAACTCTAAACACCCTTCTTTTTGCGTAGGTGAGTTCAACAAGACGGGAGTCTTCGTAGTCTAAATCAGTGTCGCCTCGCTTGCGTTTTGTGTGGACAATCTGCTTTTGGACTGCAATGCTTGCTGCCGCTTCTCGGCGCTTTGCTTTCATGTGCTTGAGATAAGCGTCGAATGTCTCTCGTTTTGCACCTCTTGCTTCTTGTTTAGACATGCTTGATTGTCGGACAATTATATCATGTCTGCACGCCAGATACTTGTCCCAAGTCTTGCTTGGATAAAAATAAGGAGCCATGTTGATGTTGGTGCTCTCTAAGATGCAAATAGTAGACTCTGAGGAAATTAGGGTGTGGCGGATGTTGGAGGCTGTTTCGGTAAGATGATGTTGAGTATTAAAGCACATTTGTACCTGAGGAGGCGTAGCGATCTTTATAGACTTCTACAACAGCTTGACGCTCAGATTCTGGTGTGACGCGTGCCGTGTGTACCTAGCGCTCAGACAGCTGCAACATTTTTATAAACATCTCTCGAGCGTGGAATCGGGGATCTGTAGTTGTTATTTATGTTTACATATCGTATGACCCGAAGTGAAAGAAAATATACGTAAAGGCCATTCGCCACTCCAATCAAGCTCGCGAAAGATTCAGAATCTAAAGCGGGTGGCATAAGTATAGTATAAAAGCCAGGCGTGAAGCGCCTCCCTGCTCCTCCAAAGCCAGAGAAGCAGACCTCACCAGGTGGCCCTGATAGTTCCTGACGACCTCGACAAAGTTCACTCATCCGGCTGATGCAGTTGACCATGATATATAGTCATTAGCATTTCCAGTTGTGCCGTGAGAACGCGACTAACAAAGGCTTTAGCTCGACCGTCCTGTGCATCTGACACCATCGTCAGGTAATCCTGACTCTCTAGATTCTGCATAAGGCACGGCAAATAGCCCCGGCGCATCATATAGTCCTGCATGATCGTGCGTCCAACCCTGCCATTGCCATCGGAGAAAGGATGAATATGGAGAAACGACAACGTCATTTGACAAGCCTGCTTGTGCGGAGTGCTGGAGCAACTCGAGACCGTGGAAACATCTCATCCTGCAGCAGCTTCTTTTCCAGATTTGCTGCGATTGTCCTTGAGTCGCCGAGTAGCAGAGAGTTTTGTTCGAGTTTCACGGACTGGTGCGAGTATTCGTCAACGATCTTTATCACAACGAGTGGGTTGCTGTCCATTGGCGTGACGGCTTTGAGCCTATCAATCTCTTCCAAGATGTCCCTACTCTGTTCTTGCAGACTTGCGAAGCGATCGATATCATCTGGCTTATGCCATTCCGACCAGCATTCGCCGCTGCTTTTCATACGATCTTGCGCGAGAGTGCCACGCCCGGCTGCGTTCAAGGGCGCGTAGATCTGGTTGAGCAATCTTTCACGAGCGAGGCGGTTGGATTTTGTGGCTTTGGTGGAGAAGTTGCGAGCTGCTGTAAGCAGGCGAATTCTAAGACGTGATTCCATTTTGATCGAGACTAACGATCCAGCTACACAGTTGATGTGTTTGAAATCTGTGATTTTATATTCTAGAGGTATTTGAAGACATCTGAGTGCAGTATCACGTGACTGACTGACGCTCTGAAAAGTGACTCTAGAGACATAAAGCTTAGTGAAACGCAAAAGATCATCACTCGATTCGCTAAACTCATGGTCTTACCAAACTATTGCAACACTCAACTTCTCCAAAACGAAACTTTCACCTCACTTTCCGCCACCTAAGCCAGGCACCATACCTTTCACGCTGTCCGTACTCCCACCCAGCCCAGGCACGACTCCTCCTACAGCGGGCGCCACACTCTTCGGCAATCCCTCCACTCCCTTCTGCGCAAAACCGCTCCAACCCTTTTCAGTTTCCATCTTGTCCATTCCCTCATTGCTGAACCCGGTGCCGAATCCGCCGAGTACGTTACCTTCTTTAAACTGGTCTCCGACAGTGTCAGTGATGCCTTTGACGTTCTTGTCGCTCGACAAGGGATTAGCTTGGTCAAGGTAGTATTTAGCTGAATCTGAAGCGGTAAAGTGAACTATTAGCCCAAGCTGTTGGCTCGAAGTAGATCGGATCCGGATTCCGCAACTTACAAGAAGTCTTGTTGTCGCCATTACTGAACCATTTGAGGTATTGACTCTCGAGCCATGGTGTCACTGTCCAAACATCACGTCGTGTCAGTGTATCTGTGCTAACAAGCATAAGCTTTGACTTATCGACTTTACTTACAGCCACCAACGGAGTTCGTAATGTATCCTGCACCGTCTGCCAGATGCTCTTTTGCCCATTCTGTACAGTCTAGGTGTCAGCAGTGGACGTCGCATAGCATCCATTGGAGGATCTGATTGACCAACGACATCAATTTAACGTACCGTAATAACTCTCCTTCTTTTCCTGTTCGCTCATCTCCGCCCACCCAACCTTCTTCTGCGCCCATTCGAAATAGCTATTTTGATGTTCCTCGCTCAGATTTTGTGAGGTTTGCTTTTTTGAGCTAGTGGTTTCTTTCTTCTTTGTCTTCGTCGGCTTCTGCTCTTGCGCTTCATCAGTAGTAGCTGGCTTTTTCTCTTTTGTGTCCTTCGCCTCTTTTGTGTCCTTCGCCTCTTTTGTGTCCTTCGCCTCTTTTGTCTCGGACTTCGTCCAGCCAACCTTCTTCGACATCCATGTTAGATAACCCTCACTCTGCTCCTCCGCGGAAGGCTTCTCTTCCGGCGCAGTAGCCTCCTCTTCCTTTGCCTCTGGTTGGGCATCCGCAGTCGTCGGCTCCTCATTAGGAGTAGGAGAGACCTTCTTCTTCTTCTTGGTGGTGGTACCATCCGCTGCTTTCTTCACCTTCTTCTTCTTCTTCGGCTCACCCGCTTCCGTGCCCTCGGCTACATCGCCATTGTTGGTAGTGTCGGACGTCACCGCCTTCTTCTTCTTCTTCTTTGGCACTGCAGCAGTCTGCGTCTCTTGATCCTGGACGTCGGTAGACGCAGGCTCGGCTGGCGACTGCTCGTCAGCGGCCGCAGGAGCGACCTTCTTCTTCTTTTTCTTTGGCTTTTCTGGTGCCGAAACTGTTTCCTGCTCGCCGGTGTCAGGAGCTGCCTCCTGCGACTCTGGATGTGCGTCGGCGTTGTTCGTAGATGCAGGAACCTTCTTCTTTATTGTCTTCTTCTTTGGCTTCTCTGGTGCAGACACTGTCTCCTCAACCTGCTCTGGCGCATCGTTAGACGCCGCTGGCGCATCCGGTTGAGCCTGGTCGTCGTCGTTCGTAGGTGCAGCAACCTTCTTCTTCATCGTCTTCTTCTTCTTCGGCTGTTCCGGAGCATCAGCTGAGCCAGTAGCAGCAGTCTTCTTCTTCACAATCTTCTTCTTTTTTGGCGGCTCTGGCTCGTCAGACGTGGAGCTCTGCTTCAGCGGGTTAATGGATGAAGCTTGCTCCTGTAGCTGCGTTGGGTCGACTGCAGAGGTCGCCTGCTTGAGTGTTCCGCCGAGTAGGGAAGCCATTGAATCGTGATTATGATAATGATAATAATATTAACAATGATACTTAAAATATGTCGTATACTGTTGTTTTTAATGAAGCGTGAAGGTTTGAAACGATGACGAAACGTGGCGAAACGTGGTGTAATCACGATAAACCGCACGTTACGTCACGTGGCGCTTCCAAGTTTTCTCAAAAGACGTCAGCCTCAAGAGAGGACGAAACAGGTAAGGCAGTTGGGTTGGATATGTATGTGCGCATTTCGGTGGCTTCGGACGCTGGCTATTTAGCGATGGTGACAAGCTGGAGAAAAGGGAAGGATGCCCGATCCCTTCTTTTTATACTCATTTCAGCTGAGGATGTCCGTGACGGAGGCGTAGGGGCAGGGGCGCGACTTGCAGTTTTGCAGTTGTGACTCGATCACATCGCCTACTAAGTCTAGATTTATAGCTACAAGCTGCTTTATTGTAACGCTTCTGCATTATAGGCTCGGCACTGTCGGCTATTGTATCTCAGCGCCGAGCTCTACCTTGACAGATTGCCTCGACTTCTCGACGTCTATTTTAGATTAGAACAGCAGTACATGTCAAACGCAATGTCGTCTTAAGCGATTGCACAGGGCCTTGTGTAAACCAGACCATTGATGTTTTCATGTAAAACACGTGTGAACTGACATCGTGCTGCGCCTTGTATGTTTGTGTTTGTGTGGTACCTGCAGGCTGCAGCCTTGTGCAGACGATCAAGCTTCGACGACGCCATGTTGCTTGACTTTTGTAACTAACAGATTAAACCACGTCAATGGCAAGTCTCATGAGGCGTTTCTCCATTTATCAGGTAACAATTTATAGCAATCGCATGAGGCGCGCATGCAGCATGCTGGGAAACACTAGGCTGCAAGTCAATGTATAAAATGAAGCATCAAGTCGCCTTGAATGAGGCTCTTCTTGTTTTCTTACTCAACTCAACTCAATTAGCATGTCCTTCATTACTATTACTATGACCTCATTTACAGTCTTTGGCCTCCTACTCTCATCTGTCACTGCAGTCACACACTCTCCCATTAGTCTAGTTACGAAGACTGCCTCTGCTGTTCGTGAGAGCAGTACTCAGTTCAATAACAATACCTTTCGTGATGGTGGTGTTGGCACCTACGTCAATGGACTTCATCTTCAGCTCTTCCAGGACAGTACTACCTGTAGGACTGCTAACTTCAATCTAAACTGCTCCTATGGCTTAAATGACTTTAGCTCTGGTGGTAAGTGAGCTTCTTCATGAGTTGTCTCCAGATCTGAACTAAGACCTGCATAGTACTACCTCTCACTCTTTAGTCGCTACGACTAATGCTCCCAGATTCCGTCCTCACTCTTCCTGGCAATAAGACCGCCCTCATCGATGCTGCAGTTCATAACACCGGCGGTACTGGATATAGCACGCTCTTTGTGGTTGACGTTGTTCCTCCTTGGGACATTCCTGCTGGGAAAAGCTTGAACATCACCAGAGTCGAGGGTGTTGAGAATGGTTTATGGTTCAACGTAAGTTGTCTTCTGTCGATGCTGACCAAAGTTATCTTACTGACGAACTGAAGGGCTCCGCACGCTATTGTGACCTCGATATGATCTTGGGTAAAGATGAGAGGTGAGCTTGGTACATTTCGCCGCATATTGGTGAAACACTAACATCATCCAGCAACATCTTCTGTTTTGGTGGCTCTGGACCAAATGGGATCAAAATGGCCAAGGTCGACGTGACAATACGGAAATCGTTCTGCCGTAAGCACATATTCTGCCACCAGCCCAGCAAGCTAGCATCGTTGCTTATCGTTCATCTAGTATCAATTTTCCAACGCCAGTTCTGGTCTCTACTCATACGCCGCCCCAGCCACACATGATAACACCGTCGGCATCATTCAAGTACCTGCAGGCAATCATATCCAGTCCGCATAGTTCTACTACTCGTACTACCATCAAACATATGTCTGCATCGCACTGCTCGACTACGGTGCGGTTTACGTGTCCTACAGCACGAACGGCAAATCATCAGCAAGTGGACTCCTTTGACGAGTCTAGTCAATGTCGACGCCGACCCTCTTTGTGAGAAATACAATTACCCTTTGCGAATCCCTTACTACGTGAACGTTTTTGTAAGTGTCCTTAACATCAGCGTAGAGTTTTAATGTACGAAAGCTAACAATGCCTTAGCCTAGTTGGTATGGTCCTGGCAGCAACAAGCTATTGATTAGCTGGGCCTCTTGTACTGCTTACGTTAACCAGGCTACAATTACTTTCGCCTGAGCTGCTCCTTTGGGGTGTCTTTGATGTCATGTATTGGTTGAAGAGTAAAATATGTGGCAGATTCTTCTTGTTCACTTCTGACCGAGGAATTTTGTATATCATGGGACATGTTTGACACAAAAAATGGTGGAGCAATATACTACAGTAAAAGATGCGTAAATGGAAGCAGTGAACCTCTGTTCTAGTGATTAATAGGACCATAACGCAATCGAGGCTCATTCTTTGAACACACACGAAATCCTGATCCCCTTTACCACGTTAGCCTTTCGCCGCTAGCTACACCGAACAGCCGGACATAGTCGGACCGTGACCCCTCTCTTCAGCCATGGCATCGTCATGGTTCAGTCTCTTACCTTATAGAAATTATATCGAATAAGATAAATAAAGCACCCATAATGCTCGCTGTTGCTTCGTCCTCGTTATCAGAAAAACGAGACTCATCATGAAGGCAAATTGTGTGACTTTTGTCGCTGTTGTCGGGAGTATAGCTTCTGCTCAAAGCACGCAGCCGAATTACAATGCAGCCCCTCCAAATCTTACTACTCTCGCCAATTCGAGCTTGTTCAGTACTTGGAGACCTATCAGCCATGTTCTTCCACCCTTCGGAAGTATTGGTGATCCCTGTGCCCATTACACAGACCCAACCACTGGACTTTTTCATGTACAGTGGCTAGCTGGAGGTATCAGCGGTGCAACCACAGACGACATGGTTACCTATGTTGATGTCAACCAAGGAAGACCAGTGATCAAAGCTGGTGGAATCAACGATCCAATAGCCGTCTTTGACGGTAGCGTAATGCCCATCGGACTGCATGGTATGCCAACTCTGCTATACACCAGTGTGAGCTTTTTGCCTATCCAGTGGACTATAAACTACACAAGAGGCAGTGAGGCACAATCACTTGCGGTAACTTCCGATGGTGGCAAGAACTTCACGAAACTCCCTCAAGGACCAGTCATTCCAGATCCTCCTTTTGGCTTAAACGTCACAGGATTTCGCGATCCATACGTCTTTCAATCGCCTGCTTTCGACAAGGCCACGGGCTCTGCAAATAATACGTGGTTCACGACTGTATCAGGTGGAGTTCACGGCGTCGGTCCTTGCATCTATCTCTATCGTCAAACCGATCCCGAGTTTGAATACTGGGAGTATCTGGGAAAGCTATACAGTGAGCCCGCAAACACTACTTGGGGTGACGGCACTTGGGCAGGACGCTTCGGCTTCAATTTCGAAGTAGGCAACTTTTTCCAGCTGGACAATGAAGGCTACTCTTCTACAGGCGATGTTTTCCTCTCAATGGGAGCCGAATGGAGTGTTACTCCGATAGTCCCTCAGGTCAGTGACTTCCGAGAATCATTGTGGACAGCAGGCAATATCAGCGCGCTATGCAACGGCTCGGTCACTTTCATACCGTCTATGGTCGGCAAGCTAGATTGGGGTACATCAGCATACGCAGCTGCTGGTAAAATCCTCCCTTCGACCTCGCAGGCATCTGTCAAGTCAAATAGCCCGGATCGATTCATCCTTTGGATGTGGTTGACGAGCAATTTCTATGGCACGGCAATCTTTCCATCTGCACAAACGAACTGGTCTAGCTCGTTGCTCTCGCCACGTGAGCTCAGCGTGGGCTATATCAACAACGTCATTTATAATGACCTCGTTAGTGAAGTTGGCTCCTGGCGCGTGGTTAGCAACAATAACGATGGCACTGTCAATCTCAGCACGTTGAAGCAAGTGATTGTGCGCGAGACACTCGCCGCAATGAAAGCAAACGCAACCACATACATCACGGAACCAGGCAGGACCATTTGCGAAGAGAACGGTATGGTACCATTCGCCCAGAGTCCAGCATCTCGTCACTGGCTACTCCAAACTACAATCAGCTTTCCTACCAACGTGCGCGGAAGCAACCTCGCCGTAGGCTTCCAGATATTCAGCTCGCAATACGAGGCGGCATCAATCTACTACCAATTTAGCAACGAATCGTTTATCATTGATCGCTCGAACTCTTCTGCTGCCGCAATTTCAACAGGTATCTACCACGCCAACGAGGCTGGCAGCTTCCGGTTGTTTGATGTTTCACACAATGCAACAGTAGAGATGGAGACCATGCAGCTTACTATTGTTGCGGATGGTGGTGTTGTGGAGGTTCATGTGAATGATAGGTTTTCTATTAGTACTTGGATCTTTCCGTGGTATGATGTGAGCCGTAATATTAGCTTCCTAGTGAAGGATGCTGGGGCCGGAGATGTCACATTTGGCGATGTGGACATCTGGGAGGGCTTATATGATGCGTGGCCAGAGAGGCTGACGTAAAGTGAGTGAATATAGTTGTAGAGATCGGGAAAGGTTCCACGCTTAATATTGTATATAGAGTTTGAAGATATTTGTATGATGTACAAGAAATCAAGCCTGAGGACTGAGACTTGAAGCAACAACTGCTTGACCCAGGCCACATAACTGAAGCGATATTATCGATATCAAACTGCAGTAGGGATGACAACTGTGACTAAGATCTGACAATCGCCAAACCAGTGTATGCATGACCCGCAGCTTCGTAGATCTTCTTCTTTGGCGCAGGCTTTGTAGCACACTCCCAAAGCCGTCCAGACATGTCGGCAACATAAATACATTGCTTTTCTTTATCCAGACGCAAGCCAATCGCCTCTCCAAAGCCATTGGCAATAATTTGGTGTTCTGACGATTGGTCGCCGATTTTTATCTTATTTAAGGTATTGCCAAACGGAATCTCACCTCTGTCCGTCCAATAAAGGATTTGGTCATCATCGTTAAACTCCAAATCAATAGGCTCAGGAAGGTCTTCCAGGATAACCTCAATGTCTTTTCGCGCAGAGGGATCGGAAGGTGCATCTAGGCCTGCTGAAAATATACGTCCATGACCAGCTTTAGAGCCACCCTTCTGTGTCCAAAACATCCGTTTTAGCTTGTTCGAGACCGTAATTCCAACAGGCCAATTAGTTTGATCTGCTACCTTGTCCTTCTCTGTCTGCCAATCTCCATTTCTTAGAATGATTTCGTGCTTAGATCCATCAAAGTTCGAGCGTTGGATCTGTAGGCCTTCGCGATCGCAAAAATAGAGCTTGGAACTCTCGTGGTCGATGTGGATCTGCTTAGGCGTGTGCACTTTACCGGCAGGAATGACAGTTTTGATATCGCTGCCGTCGAGTTTTGCAGAGTATACTGCACCGTCGTTTTCGGAAGGATTGCCCATACAGGTCCAGTACATTCTGTCACCGGAGACATCGATACCGTCAGGCATTTTCTGGTCATTGACGAGGGCGACCGGTTGAGCTGGACTGTTGTCGAGGGGTACTTCGAGAATCTGACCGCTGGAGAGGAGCTTGTCATTGGAGATTTCACCAGGATAAGCACCTTGATATATGTTAAGCAGGAGGAGTTTTGTGCGTGACATGTTGTTGTTGTAGATGAATGATTTGTTTCAAATTGGCAGCCTCCAAACCAATTGCTCTTTGCGATGTGACCAGTATGTTGAATGGTTAGCGTCAAGGTGGGGTAAACTGCGTCGTAGTAGATTAGACCTAGATGATGATGAGATAGATGCTGGAGACGATGATGAGGAACAAGCATGACGTTCAATGCCGACGCCGGAAGTCAATTGAGAAGGCACGTCATGGCTATGCTGCCACTTTCGTCTCCAGAACTACTCGTATGAAAATGAGCGTCAATCCGCCCGCAAGCGCCGCCATCCACTCATCTTCTTAGCTTCTCTGTTCGACCTTGAGGGAGTACCTGAGGATTGCGAGGTGACGGGAATGACGCGAGGTGAATGACGTGAGGTGGGTGTTATCCGGGTCAATTTTGACCGAGCTTGCTATTGTCCGTTTGCTATTGATTGTTGGTGATTCTCAGCACCATCTCGAAGCACTGTCTCATATGTAGCCTGACGCGTCTTTTCCTCTTCATTCTTCTCTCTGTTCTTCTGTACACTCACAAGTCGCGAGGCATGGCTATGTATCTTTAGTTCGCACACATAACTATCCTAGTGATGATGTGTTCACAAACATCCTCTTTGCTTATGTCTCAATGTTTTAAAGCCACCGCAAAACATTACCCCTGACCTTCATCCAGAATATGAAGCAGTTCACAAAAGGGCTTGACTCCCAACGATCCCAATCACGAACCTCTTCACAAGTGTGCCACTTCCGGCTGAGCTGGAATGTTTCGAGCCCAGAATCCAGCTTAGGACTCCAATACTCCGGCAGTTCCGAGCCGGCCATTGGACGCTGTTGCTATTGTTTGAGCCGACCTGACTATTCATAAAGCCACGACGCAAGAATGAATTCATGCCGCGTGCTCCGCTCGCATATCATCTGACCGGAATCGCAGAGAGGAGGAAAAGGTGTGAAAGGGCGTGGAAGCATCATGAGAGATGGTATGCCTAAGTGCATGCCATTCACCACACTCGAACACAGACTAACCATCTTCACGACAGGCTCGAAAGCGCTTTGATCTCCTGCAACGCCTTTCATGATCTCAACTATTCAAGGTGCTGAAAGCGCATACGACGTGACTGCTTGAAATGACGAAGTAGACAACGCGAATCTCCTATATATATCTGTCCCAGATTTGGGCAATGGAATGGGACAGGCTATCACTATGAAAGTGATCAAAGGGGGTTCAAGAGGGTCCTTCTAGCCGAAGCTCAGGCAGTACCTTTCTCGTTTTCCCTGTCTATTGGCGAAATAGACACGCTGGCAGGCAGAGGCAAGACAGGCAAGACAGCGCTATCGACTTGACCTTCTCTCCTCCTGCCACCCAGCCTGTGGCACCCACCACTTCTGCGCCTGGGTCTACCTACCACAACCCGACTGTCATCTCTAACACGGAGGACGATATCGACTACAGCACCTGGCCCTCCTTTGCACGCGCAGCTCGTCGACTTGGCCTGCTGCCTGCAACTTCTACGGCCCCATATTCATCTGACTCTCCGTCTCCATACTCTTTCAACTGTCGGTCGCCTGCTAGCTCTCATTTGGCACGCAGAAGGAAAAACGTGATGATGCAGTCGCCAGTGCCCGTACATAGATCTATCCCTGACAGAGGATATTTCGCGGAATGAAGTATTCGTCAAGAACTTCAGTGCGACGAGGCTCGACACCAGCAGCAGCAGACACGAATGATGGTAGTACTGGAGCAACGACTCTTACCAGTGACAACACAACTACTGGCAGAACCAACCTGCGAGTCACCAGTCGTAAATCTCGCAGGTCAGAAGCAGTCTGGTAAGTTTCGGCGAGAATCAGGCGCAACATCGATTAAGCGCTCGGAAGTCTGGAAGCATGGCTTTTTCATTGGAAGGTTTAGTAGCGAGAATCAAAAAAGGCACGATGTGGTTGAGTAGATTACGCTCAGATAGTTATGAGACACGTCAGCCTCCTCCTAGCCTCACGGAGACAACTCGCCACCAAATCAGTCTACCCACCAAAGCGAGTTGGACTCGAACGACTCCCAGGAGTCTGCGGAAGATAATGAATGGGCAGACGAGAGGATATCTGCTTTTCCGCTCTCGGGATGCTTAGAGGAGAAGTACACCTAAATACTAGAACAAAACAGGATGTTGGCCTCGATGGGGAAAATTGCGTCGTCGTGTCTTTTAGAAGCTTGCGGAGCTTTGCCCGGAGTTCGTCACTCCTGGTCAAAGATTGACCGAGAACATCCTTTGGCCTCTTGTCCAATACGAGCTCGCTGAGCTGCAAAGTCCTTCCAATCATGAACCCCATCTATCAACCTGACACGGTGAATTTCATCGACGCGATCTCAGCCCCTGCTCAGATGCAGCGTAACTCTTGAATGAATATCGGGGTGTACAGACGGCGTTTCTTTCCGGTTTCTCATAAGTAGCATATGATAATGGACGACATCTCCTAGACGTACCGTTTAGCTAACGACATGAACCACTCAAAATCTGGCTAAATAATTATCATAACAGAGACTTAGAGTTCCCTACCGATAAAAGGCCTAGCAAGACATATCTCTTCATACGACACTAAAACCAACTTTCTTACCTCACTGACAAGGGTAGCCGGCCCTGGACTTCAGCAGCATGTTATCAGAGCCACCATCCTTGCGATCTTGATGGAAAAGTCTGATCAGTTAGTAAACATTATTTCTCGAGGTCTAGGTGATTACCGAAGTATAAGTGGCCAGCCACTGCGTACCAATCGCACACTATAGACTCGAGTCCTCAAAGACAAGCCCCGGACAACCGGGTGGCACTATATATGTTCCCGCTCTGACTCCACCTTCCACGACATGCGCCCCTCCTCGACGGACAGCTGCGACAATACCCAACGTCTCCTCCTATGATTCGATGAGCAAAGAGACGCTGTTCAATTCAGTTCGAACTAGAAGATGGTGGTGGACTGCAACAGATCGACACGATCCCCTGAAGAAGTCTACCACAGTCGTTCACAGAGCTGTCTCAATCCTCGCCGAAGTCTCTCGTTGGTCCATCCTCAGGTTTCCTAAGTAGTCCTTTTCCTGTTATGACTCCTGACAGCACTAAACACAAGATAACCCCCTCAGCACCACCTTCAGCACTCTCGGGCGCAGGACTTCTGGGACTCTGGAGTTGAGTGTAGGGTCACCCCATTCTCCCGTAGTTGCTATCGTCTCCTGTCCAGAACTTGACCAAACAACATGACAATGAAGAATGCCAAGTCTAGCGGCGGTGAAAATAAATCACCACAAGAAATATACGGCATCTCAACCGATCTTCCGGAGATTCTGGAGTGCGTATGCTTATGCAAAAGTGCCAAGATCACTGCAAAACAAAATTACTGCATGGCTCAAAAAGGCATTAGTCTCTGGCTCAAATAGTAATAAACAGCTTATCGCCGGTTCATTGGAGTCTGCAGACTCCGTCAGGCACAGAGATGCATTTGAGGGCGACTTGGGTTGCGAGCATATCAACAAGGAATTGACACCTCGCCACACAACATTGTTTCTTCCGATGAGTATCAATAGCATTATTCCTCGCTCCCTTGAGTATGTTGTATTCACCATGGTCTGGCCCTGATAGCCTGGTCTTGGCGGTGGAAAATGGCACATACCAAGCTTTTTTGAGCAAGATTTCAGCCGCGTGCCAAGTGATTACATCCTTAAACTTGCTCAAGACTAGTGAGTGACTTTCACATTGGTATCTTGCTCAACGATGTAGATAGTGATATAGTCGTGTTCACACGCGACGTTCCTGTCCTTCATCTTGTCGTTGTCGTGATTTGAAAACTGTTCCTCTTTCTCGTCTGCATTTGTTCACCTCTATTGCAAGATGGCACCTCTTGCACGCGTTCTCGCGGTGCTCTCTGCAATCACCTTGCAGCACATCGCAGCACACGATATGGATGTCGAGAGGCCAGTAAACCACGGCCTCATTGGCTATGGTATCGACATGTACAAGCCAAACTGCGCAGTCTCTTGCCGCGCCGCCATCTCCACTAGCCCGCTTGAATGCAGCACCTCCAAATCAACACACGACATGGACATGATGGGAGCCGAAGCAGAGATGACCACATCAGATGTCTGTTACGCAACCGACGGCACCTTCTTGCAGAATATGGCCTATTGTCTCTCCACTAAGTGCGCCGGCACTCCTGCGTGGAAGCTTGAGGAGTGGTGGAGCGGACAGGTCGTGGGTGGTGTTCCAGGGCAAGCGAGTCCAAAGGAGAGCTATCAGCAAGCACTTGCGGCTATCAAGACTTTGCCCACTCAAGAGATGGTCAGTAGGGATCCGTTGTACGCTATCAACAGGACCATGTTTGTGAATGAGGAAGACTACACTGGCAACTTCAATGGTCAAGAAGCCTTTGAGACAGCAGAGGATACGCATGAGAGGTTTGGGTAAGAGTCCACCGAGAACCTGCACACTGGTGGAAGTAAGGCTAACATGAAACTTACAGGCTCATCATCTTACTCTCCTGCTTCATCATTCCTTTAGCGGCTTCCCTTCTCCGCTTTGTCCCCTTCCCATCCTCGCTCACAACCAAGTTCAGCGCGTACATCACCGACCCACCTCTCTGGGGCAAACAGCATAAACAACCAGTAGCCGGCCTCATGATTGTCCCTACTCGAGGTCAAGCACTCTTCATCACTTATATTATCATCATCAACATCGTGCTTTGTGCAGCAGGATACAAGTCGATCCAGCCAAATGCGTGGTTTTCAGACACACACTCGGAAATCTTGACTTATGTCGCAAATCGCACTGGTGTGCTCAGCTTCGCCAATCTACCACTGGTATTTCTCTATGCTGGTCGCAACAACATCTTGCTATCAGTCACCAATTGGTCACATTCTACCTTTCTCCTTATGCATCGCTGGATCGCGTCCATTGCCACACTTCAAGCTGTCGTTCATTCTGCCATCTATCTTCAGAATAGACTGGACTCGGGAGCTTACTCTATGGAAGCTACAACACCCTACTGGGTTTGGGGAAGTGCTGCCACGGTCGCTCTGTCTTTGGCTATACCAATGTCGATCCTTCCTTTACGAAAGAAGATGTACGAATTCTTCTTACTGTGTCATATTGCTCTCGCAGTCGTCACAATTGCTGGATGCTATTTGCACATCTACTATCGCTTCGCCCATCAATGGGGATATGAGGTATGGATTCTTGTGGCCATTGCAGTATGGGCGTATGATCGCGTCGCTCGTGTTGCACGCATTCTTCGCAATGGAGTCAGACATGCCATGGTGTCCGTCATCGACGACGACTACGTCCGTGTTAACATCCCTGGAGTTACTGCAGAAGGTCATGTCTATCTGTATTTCCCAACACTCAGCTGGAGATTTTGGGAATCGCATCCTTTCTCAGTCGCTTCTGCACTCCTACAAGAAGACAACAGTGCAAGTCGCAAGTCTAGTGACGTGGAGAAGGCTAGTACTCGGAGTATGCCTTCAACAAAACAAATGCAAGTCAACATCGCACCACTCTCTACTGACAACAATAGTAGCAAGGAACGACAAACACTCGGCTTGACCTTCTTGATACGCACACGCTCTGGTCTCACCAAGCTTATCCGCAACCATCTTACTTTGCCTGTTCTTGTCGAATCTTCTTACAATCAACACGTGTCTACCTCTAACTACCCTTACCTCGTTGCCATTGGAGGCGGAGTAGGTGTGACCGCTTTGCTTCCCTATCTTCGTCAACACGTGGGCGTTTCGAAGCTCTATTGGGGAGTAAGAAGTCCTGCTATCATTCAGAGCAGCGAGGCACTTCTGGCTGGGGTTGACAAGGAAATCTTTGTGGGAGAAAGGATGCCATTGAGGGAGCTCGTCGAGGACGCTATCGAGACGTATAGTGCAGCTGGTGTGGCTATCGTTGTTAGTGGACCTGCGAGCATGGCTGATGAAGTGAGGAATCTGGTTAGCGCGATTGGGAGAAGAGCTGGAAGTAGAAAGGTCAAGTTGATTGAGGAGGCTTTTAGTTGGTGATGTGGGATTTACTTACCTCGAAATGGTATAAGGGCAAAGAGAGGATAGGTGGGGACGAGGGCTGCGATTCGCTCTTTGCTGCTTGCACACATGTGGACTTCTTCCTCACCTGAAGACTGGCTACAACTGTATGGTCAAACTCCTTCGACTTCCCCGGCTTCCCCAGTCAACTCACAACGTGATCAAATCTCCACCTCTTCCTCTCCATCAATGGAAGTCACGGACAAGCCCATAACCTGATTGTCTATACCATCCTCCATTTTCCAATCAAATTCCCTTTACCGGTCCTTCTTCTAATCAACTCGGTTACACACATGGCCGACGATGGATGCCGAAGACTAGAACTGACCTTAAAAAGTGCCGCAGGTCTTAGCCGTGCGACTAGCGTCCCATCTCACAGTATTATATAGTACAATGACTAATCATTCCAGCTACCATTTCTAGCCCTACGGCAGTTCTTGTTGAGCTTGTTTTGCCGATTGTGCATCGTCGCGTGGTTCTAGCGCGGACTTTTCGTGGAGATGTGGGACCAAGGAAAGTCTAAATGCGGGGGACCCGGGGAACAATCACGGGGTATTAAAGGCTGCCTGAATCACCTCTCAACATCTCTTTCTCTTTTCTCTATCATCTCTACTCATCCTAGACAACAACACCCTTCCACTCGTACCCATCCATCGCCGCAAAGATGGAGTCTAACATGGACGACAGGGTTCGTGCTTTCCATTAGCCATCGACGATGATACAAAAGCTAATTCTTGCCCAACCAACAGGAGCTTCATGCTATCGAGCAAGAATTACATATTGAAATCTTGCCTGGCACGGAGATCATGGCGGATATTGGGTCGCATCACTTTGTCAAGGGTGCTGGGAGTCAAAAAGTGCTAGTTCCGCAGCCTTCGGATGATCCGCATGATGTGAGTATTCTCTTTGTCACGCGTGACTTTCACAACGTCTTTGGAAACGAAGAAGCTGGTTTGCTGATTATGCCACGTCCATTATAGCCGCTCAATTGGAGTCCGTTCTGGAAAACCTGCGCCATCACTGCTTCGAGTTTTGCAACGTTCACTCAAGGTTTCGGCCCTTTGGCACTAGCTCCTATGTGTAAGTCTAGTCACCAGTCTAATCCTCCTCATTGAACCTTTTGCTGATTGAGCCACAGTTCCGTACTACATTGAGGAATTCCATTGCTCATTAGCCCAGGCTATTGCTTTTACTGGTGTGGCCATTTTGATCTTGGGTTTCTCCAATTTCATCTGGGTCCCAATCAGCACTTCTTTCGGACGTCGACCGACCTACATTTTCTCCCAACTCATCAACATTGCCTCCGCCATCTGGAGAGCTCGAGCACAGACCTATGGCAGTTTCATGGGTGCTTGTATTCTGAACGGAATCGGGGCTGGACCTGCTGAGACAGTTCAACCTGCTGTGATTGCCGATATTTTCTTCTTGCACGATCGAGGAACGTGGAATACTTTGTACTGGGTTAGCACTGATTGCAATTCTTGGACTGCGGATTTTAGATGCTAATTTCCGATAGGTTGCATATATGGGCTCGTTGATGTTGGGACCCATAGTCGCCGGAGCAATGTCTTCCACTGTTGGCTGGCGTCAGTTCTGGTGGCTGTTCGTTGGAATGCTCGTTCTGAGTCTGCTAATGGTCGTATTCATGTTCCCCGAAACAAAGTATCACCGGGAGTACCATGAGAATCACCTCTCAAAGCCCGAAGCCAGCAGCAGTAGCCCCGACCAAACCAATTTGAAAGGAGGTGTAGGAGCCATGACTGTGGAAATGGTTGATCTCGACAAGACTCAGACCAACAACGATCTCCAGCCTACTCCAACTGCTGCTCGTGACCCCTACTTAGGTCGCGGCAAGCCATCAAAGGCTCAATGGGGACTCTACCAGCTCAGTCCGCGACCTCTTCACGACCTCGCCATCTCTTTCTGGATCCCGTGGAAAATGCTGGCTTTTCCCATTGTCGAATTCGCCTCTTTTGTCATCGGCTGGTCTTGCAGTTCCTTCTTGACACTCAATCTCACGCAATCTCAAGTCTTTGGTGCTCCGCCATACAACTTTAAGCCAGGTGCTGTCGGATTCCTTAACTTTGCAGTATTGATTGGCGCCTTTATTGGACTGGCCACAGCTGGACCGTTGAGTGATTGGGTATCTGCGCGTGCTACACGCAAGAACAATGGTATCAGAGAGCCTGAGATGAGACTGCCGGCAATGATACCCTATGTCATCATCATGATGATCGGAAACTTTGTCGTTGCTTTTGGTTATGAACAGCAGTGGGACTGGAAAGCTATCGTCTTCATTGGCTATACTGCTGCTGGAATCCAAGTTGCAGCCTTGCCAGCTATTGTGACGACCTATGCTATCGACAGTTACAAGCCGGTTGCAGGCAGTCTGATGGTGTCGGCGACGATCAATAAGAACGTTTGGGGTTATATTTTCTCGGTTTTCATCACACCTTGGATTGAAAAGGTAAGAGGAACCCAGGCTGCAATATTGATTTTCCAACTAACATTTTCCCACAGAGCGGTTACGTTCCCCCTATCATGACCAACATGAGCCTCGTAACTATCTGGTGTCTGTTTGGAGTGGTATTCTGGAAATTCGGAAAGACGTGCAGGAGATGGAGCAAGAACAGCAGTGTACACAGAATGTAGAACATGCACGAGTGCACACTCGGATAGTTTGAAAGCCTGACCCTGTTTTCTTCTCTAGACTTACAGCATGATAGATCCAACATATGTAGTTGAAATGTCCAAGGCATGGTTCGGTTCGTGATCATTACGGTGATACACCCCTCGATTCTGTCAAGTCTGACGTGTTACGATTTGATACTCGAGTGGCAATCCGTACTGCCTTGGCCTGCTTCATGGATCCAAAAGCACAAACAAATCTCATACAGGCTCACAAACTCCAAACCTGGACAATGACAACGAGACGTCCAATGCTCAATCGTAGAAGCACAAAAGAAATTGCCGTGCGAGTGAGCCCGGACGGAAGTGACGAGAAACGGACGAGAGTATGAAGCTTGTCGCGACTGTGAGGCTGGTTGTTGTGCGTAGTATTTCTGGTGATGGCGCGTAAAGCAATGAGAGGATTGTCATGCTGGAAATGGAATGTTGGAATGAAGGAGTGTGGATGAGTGCGTATGAGTGTGAATTTGACTATCATACTGGTTGCTGGTGCACTTATCAACAACGAATAGATGTTACGTGCATCAAGGAATTAGTAGTCCTCGCCCCAAAACCTGCTTTAATCTGCTGCAACTCGAAGTTGTTAATGTTACTAAGGTAGTATAGCCGTTTACTCCTGCTTGTTGGTGTAGCCGATAGCCGAGCCAATGGGCTACGCCGCCAACCCCTCTAAATATGACGACACTATGCGAATTCTAGTACTACGACATACACACACAAATACTCACATTTACAGACACAAACACATTTATTTGTTCTACGCAAAGCACTCTTTTCAATCCAAACCCTTCACAAACAACCCGATAATCCAAAATGCCTCGCGCCATGGCCCCCCCACCAAGCGGCGAGTTCAACATTCGCGTGATCAAGCCCTTCTCTGGTTCGTCTTGTTTCCTTTCCTTTCTTTGCCTTCCCACTTTCATTTGTTAACACTGCACCAGGCACTCCCACCCACACAATCGAAATAATCGGCGAGCCGAATCGTCCCTCAAGCATCTCAATCGTCAATACCTCCGGTGGACAACCTGGGAAGAAAGTCGGCGACATTCAAGCGTACGAGAAGTCCACCACTGTCGAGCCAAGGACTTTCTACTAACATGATTACTGCAGCGATGACGCTCAGGAGTTGATGAGCCTCGTCAATCAGCTTCGTGGCTTCCCCACAAGCTCTGCATCAGACATCTACGGTCTTGATACCAAGCTCGAGCTTACCACGTTTGAGATTCAATGGGAGAACAACGAGGAGGATGCCGTGTCGACTGAAGCGACAGCCGAGAACAAGAGCACATTTAAGGATGTCGTGGAGAGCATTGAGGCACTTGCTCGTCAGAAGGCCAAGAAGGATGCTGCGATTTAAGGAAGGACTTGATAACAATGCCCTGTCTTGGAATGTGATGGAGGAGATTTGCAAACATACATAATGGTCAATCGACACAGCATAGTTGAGGGTAGATGAGAATCGAAAGCCTTCGTAATATCCATGTTAAGCTTGTCTAATCACACGCATTGAGCGAATGTAATGCTTTCGACGACTCGACGAATGAAACCATATATCTTAACACCTCAAGACGCGCACATCCCTGAGGCTTTCTCTTCCAACGCAGCGGTCTGCTGCTCCACGATTGCTTGTTTTTTCGTTGCTGGTGGCGGAATCGGCGAGCCTTCCAGGTCGAAGGGACGAAATACTGATTCATCGTAGTAGGTGATAAATGGAGGCGTTGTTGTTACAATGCCGTCCCCTTGGATGGCGCAAGGTTTATGGGTCGTAAAATCAATATCTACTGCTGTCTCACTCTGCTTGGCTAGAGCCTCCTTGCGCTATCTTGCAGGCTCTCCGATTAACAGGATAAGATGGGATTGCTTGCTCATGCTGCACCTGTTTACTTTATTGCGGAAGTAATTGTCTTTTGTCATTCCGTGTGCGGATCGTAACCACCGGGTGTTCTATAGCGGTATAAATGATACAGTAGTAGAGTAGTAGATAGATTGCATGAATTGTAGTTGTTGTTGGACTAAGGACGAGGTATGCAAATCATAAAAGGAGTTTACTCCGGATCACATAATATACCTTTGAACTCCAATATTCCATGGTGGGATGATAGAGAGCAACGAGGCAGGCAGTCTAGAGACAACGCGACGAACTGTGCCTATTCAAAGCACGACGAGAAGTTGAACTGGCAGAATAAAGCAGCATCTTGAAAGTTGAATTCTGATAAGCACTAAATGTCGTTATGGAACTTTGGCGGTGCTTGCGATAGGTATCCTCTCCATGTAGAACCGTAGACACGTAGTGCAAGCATTGGTATCAACGCGACCAGATTCAACATCGCAAATGTGATCCAAGCGCTCTGGTAGGAGACCTCTTCTGCAAAAGGCAGCCTTTGAGAATGTTAGCAAGTATTCGAAAGGCAATATCGAATGTTTCACTCACGCATAAAAGGACACTAAAGCAGAAAAGATCTGCCGGAAAGCATTCAGAATGACTGAAACTTCTGCGCTCTGAGGCTTAAAGCACTGAAGACAATGTTAGCAGCAGATTTGCAGAATAAGAGGATCGTTCACCTACATCTGTGCAGTAAGAATATACCACCGTTGTGGCAACTTGCAGTCCGAAGCAAGCGATGCCCATTCCGAAGGCAGGACCGATCCAATGTATGGTTTTGTTCCGCTGGAGACAGACTCCATCGATGATGACGCCGAGAGGCAGCAGTAAAGCCAACACAAGTGCATTCAATCTTGGCTCCGGCTTGCGATGTCCGTCATGGCGCTTTGCGTAGCGAAACACCATGTAATCCGTCACCCAACCAGCACTTCCCTCTCCAATAAGGCATCCTAGTTATATGTAAGTCGCTAATCGCAAAAACTTTATAGTGCTAAATGATACCTATTGTCAGTGGAATAGAAAGCATGAGACCTGTCTGAGCAACGTTGAAGTGATAAAGGCTAGTAAAGATCCTGCTTCCTGTTGTAGCAAAGAGGACTGTGCCGTATGCGAAGGCGGTCATATAATAAAATGCCGGAATCACGATTGCGGCGTATTTCAGCAAGTAGAAGGGCCGCACAAAATCCGCGAGGGACATCTTCCGATCTGTCAAACGACTTGCTTTGAAAAGCAAGAGATCCATGTACGAGTGTTCACGGTGCTCGAGCTGATTCTTGCGTGAGTAGAGAGTTTCTGGTAGTGAGACAAGGTTGAGCAAAAGAGTGGCGAGCTGAATGTACCCTGGAATGCTAAAGCATTGCTTCCAGCCTAGGTCTTTGGCGATAAATCCGCCAACTAAAGGCGCGAGATGGGCTCCATTCGTCAGAAAGAGGGTGAAAATACCCATGTAGAGTCCTCGCTCATGCATAAAGTACAAATCGCAAATCGTGGCTGCGCCTATCGAAGCAGCAGCGCCACTACCAATCCCACAGAACACTCGGGTCACAAGGAGGCCAGACCATGAGTTGGCGAATCCAGCAATGACATTACACAAGCCAGCCAACAAATTGCCTGCGAGATACACCGGGCGACGGCCGTACGTGTTAGCGATTGGGGTGATGAGAAAAGGACCAATGCCAGCGAATATGATGTAGACGGTCAGCTCATACGAGGCCTGGACGACAGTGATTTTGAACGACTTTGAGATGTTGACGAAGGCTGGATTTGGTACTGCCGCAGCGAAGTTTCCGAGAAAGGCAAGCCAACTAATCTGCAGTGCGATGAATAGTTTCCAGGAAGGTGACCAGTTCTGTGAATGTATCAGCAGGAGGCCATGAACTCACGTTGTTATTGTAAGTGCTCACCAGGGGATCATCTTTATACGTCGATGGCTGAGGGACGAGTGGTAACCCATGCTTGTCAAGGCGTAATTGCAGGTCGTTAGTCTTCACTCGTCGCAATTGCTTGAGGTTGGCAATTTCAATGTCCGTTAGGTCACTCATGTCAGCTGGAGCATTGTCACTGCCAGACTCTGCGACATTCTCCAAGATGATGGTCTGTCCTTTCGAGTCCATTATGCATGAGTCTTTTCAAGATTGTTTGACAGAACAGCTGAAATCACAAACAGCAAAGTGCGTGAAATGTCAGCTACGAGCCTGAAGGAGTAGTCGAGTGACACAGATAGCCGGGTCCTGGAAGAGGCGAGAGGGGAAGGACCGGCTGCTCGGTTGACGGAGGGAGTCACACCGGTGGCTAAAGACCGTATCTGGAAGGTCGATCGCTCACACCGCATGCTTCATACATGAACCGTCGAGAGGTTGTCTTACCGTCTCATCAACTCACACAGCAGACTCGTTATATCTCATGAACAGTGAAACCATTATCATGCCATCCGCTACTCATCCACATGCCCGCATTGCTATTGTTGGTGGAGGTATTGGTGGGCTGTGCACTGCACTTAGCATTCATCACCACTGTGGGTCGGCTGTGTCTATCGACGTCTACGAGCAAGCGTCACAATACAAAGAGATCGGTGCAGGCGTGGGTATTGGAGTCAATGCTGCCAAGCTTTTGTACAAGATTGGAGTTGGTGAAGCCGTGCAGAAGATTGCAGGTCTTCGTGATGGCGTGTGGATCTCCTTTCGCAAGTTCGATGACGGCTCTGATGTTGTGACGGTACCAGAGCCTGATGCGAAACTAAAACAGCTGCCAGTCCATCGTGCCGAGTTCTTGGAATTACTACTGGAGACTGTCAGGGAGAAGGGTGCCGCGAGGTTACATACACATAAGAGGTGTCGGAAGCTGACTGTGAGTGTTCAAAACCTGGTCCTCTCTCATATATACAGACTAACGGACAGAAAAGGATCAAGGTGATGAAGTATTGATTGAGTTTGAGGATGGAACAGAAGCGAGTGCAAATATGGTCAGTACACACCACCCATCGCTACTACCGATCGAATGGCTTAGTGAAGCGTGCGAACTGGCTCAGGACGGTCGGCAACGACCACCCAGAGCTGGAAAGTTCGTCAAACTTAGTCATTTAGTGGAAGTAAAAGTTGTAACAAGGCTTCCGTAGGTGATTGGCTGTGACGGGATACATTCTGCTGTGCGAGCTCAATTCACAAGCGACAATGCAGAGTATAGCGGGCGAATTGCCTATCGCGGCCTTGTGCCCATATCAGCCATCAAAGACTGGTGGAAATTTGACACGTATTCAGTGACATGGTTGGGCAAGAACCGGCACTTTCTCTGTTTCCCGATTTCGCAAAACAAGACGCTCAACATTGTTGCTTTTGTTGCAGAGAAGGAGGAGAACTTGGGTGATCTGAAAGAAAGTTGGACGACTAGTGGTAAGAAAGAAGATGTTGTAGAGGCTTTCAAGGGCTTCGAGGAGAGGGTACAGAAAGTTATTCAGTTGATGGAAGACAAACCATCGAAATGGTTGATCAATGACCGGAAACCGCTAGATCAATGGGTGTATATGGGCGGCAAAGCGGTGTTGCTTGGGGATGCCGCTCATGCAATGACTCCACATCAGGTTAGTAGCTAGTTTCCTGCCGCTCTTTGTGGACGTGCCGTGCCATGCTGATAAGACATTAGGGCGCCGGTGCAGGTCAGGCTATCGAAGATGGCTACATTCTAGCTCGTGCCCTACACGACTACCTTGAGGCCTCTCCAGCAGACACCGACACGCTTCAGAAATGGGTGCAAGTGTATCAGGACGTTCGTCTGCCACGAGCACAGAAAGTACAGCGAACATCTCGCGATGCTGTTGAAGTCTACCAGGCGCAAGCGGACGTGATGAAGGATCTCCCTTTCGATCAGTGCGTGCCGGAGATTCACAAGCGAGTGATTGACAGGATGAAATGGGTCTGGACTGACGACATTGATGCTGAGTATGATGAGGCCGTGAAAGGATATAAATCGAAGGAAACGGAACGGGTTCTAGTAGGAGATGCTCAAGCAACCTGAGTGCCGTCATGTGCCCGATTCTACATGTTGTAAAGATCGCGTTGTCTCCGCCATGAACTCCGCAAAAAATTCACATCGCTATGTACGTATAGAGCTCGAGTGTCGAATCCAATAGCTGGAAAACGTTTGGCCTCATTCACCGCCGCTAAACTCCGCAGCTGCCTCATGGTCAACTTTCTCCTGTGCAGCTTCGCTTTCCTTGGAACTTTCTTCTTGTGCCGCGCTCTCGGTCCTGGCCTCCTCCGCTTTCGCCACTCTCTCAGCATCAATCTTGGTGGCCCGATTGTCCAGTTCCTCGATACACTTCTCAAGACTCGCGATGAAATCTTCATTACCGACCGTCGACGATTCTGGCTTTGAATAGAGATCGATACCCTGCAGACGCTCATCAACGATCCGGTCGAAACAATTCTGTAAATCTTCTGGAGTTATCAGTGGAGTGAATGGAGAAAGCGCTCCCAAGATGGTGGGTGCGTTTGCCTGGGCAAAGCTATCTCTGATGGTATTCTTGACCGCTTGTGCTGCATGTTCTTCGTAGATAGTAGATTCCCGATTGATTCCCGGGCCGAAGTCGGTATTCACCTGATCCCGTATAGCGTCTTCAATTTGGCCCTGTAATTTCACAATGGTGAACGCACTATTGCGAGAGATGCTTGCGCCGCTACAGATCCATGGTCTTGTATGGTTTCCCTTGTTTTGATCATGGTTTTGGCATAGTCAGCCAGCTCTTCTAAGGTTTTGCCTCTGCTGCTCTCACCGCGCGGTACTTTTTACAGATACTAGCAAGGTAGTACCGCCACTGAACAGCCCGAAGAGCTTGGCTATATCTAGCGCGTCCTATTGCGCGGAATCCGTCAGCTGGATAGCACTCATGTTCTGTTTCTGCTCACTCGGACTGGATAAATCAATCCCTCGCTGGCCTGTTCTGGGGCTTGGCGAGGAATGCCACGAAGAACTTGAAGCAGGTCGGATCGGGCTCCTTTCACGACTTCAAGGAGAATCAAGCGGACCTAAACTCGACTTTCGATTACCAGCACCGACAGAGTGAGTCTGGGGGTATATAGGGCAGCAAGCTGGGATGCTGCGTTGACGGTATGCATGCCTCCTCAATGGTGGTGAGCAAAGCAGGCTGTTATTAAGTACTGACATATGTCTAGCCACGAACAACGAAACGTCACAGTCTCCTTTTAACGAGGCAGTAACGCCATTACTGTGAAAGGAGATATCGATGTCACGATTGAACGAGACACCACTACCGCCGGGACTGCGCATGCCTGGGCTCCCGGCCCGTGGTCTTTCGTTATTATGCTCTCCCCTTTAAGCAATAAATGTGCTGCTGGCTCCGGGCTCGTTCCTAGCGGTCTTCTTGTGTCTCTCAAACCAATCGTCATGAATGTGACAACTGACGAGCAGGGTTCCAGCGCGACTTAGACGGCCCCCACTGGCTGCAAGGATAATATCAGTAAGGCTTTAGAAGGCATTGATTTCAAGAACATCACTGAGAAGCTCCGAGGTGGATTATCCAGGGTGCATCAGCTCATCTTGCCTGGTACCGGTACATTCAGCGTGGCCAATCCGCGCATGAACCATAATGGTGATTTCATGTGTTATTTGGAGTATCTACCGGCACAGGCTAAAGGTTAAGAGCCTGGTGCTGTCGGTAGTGGAGGAAAAGCATGAATAGTTTAAGGCTAAAGCTTAGCATGGGTTGAAGGAGAAGCTAAGTGTAGGTAAGACCTGCATTTGTCGTATGTAACCTAAGTAGGACCATCTCTTCAGTCTTTTATTATATGAGATGACCACCTTTTCGTGCGAGAGATGTACTGTCACAGTCCGGGCTCATAAGTTGTTGTTGTTGTTGTTGTCGATTATCCCGGGAGCACGTGTCGGGCTTATGTCGGGCTTATGTAAGCACGGAGCGCGGAGCGGACGAACGATTATGTCCACTAATGGCGGACGAAATCTCCGCCGAGCACTCGGAGTTAATGGAAGGAGATGTCTTGAGCTGTATGCCGATCCGCAGTAATCACCACGGCATCTATAAAAGCCATATCAGTCTCCTACATGTAGACCTAGACCTGAACATAATTCATCGTCGCCATTGTCATCTCAGTGTTCAGCCACCATCAAGCATCAAGCGTGGGCCATCAAGCATCAAACATCAAGCATCAGACGCCACGCATCAAGCATCAAGCAGCAAGCACCAAAGATGGCCTTTCCAAACAACCGCATCACAAAAGTGGCTGTGGTCGGTGTAAGTGCTTTTGCCTGTACTGTTTGTAGATATTCCAAGACGATACCGTACTGACAGCATCACCCAGGCATCCGGTCGCATCGGAGGCGCCTTTGTCGAGGCCCTGCTTAAGACTAAGGAGCACATAGTAACTGCCTTGCGTCATCCCACCAGCAAAGGCGAGCTACCTCACGGTGTTCATAGTGTCGCTGTCGATTACGATGACGAGGCCTCCCTTGTCAAAGCATTGGAAGGACAGCAGTTCCTCGTCATCACGCTATCCGCCTCAGCGCCATCAGACCTGCACTCCAGGCTTACCTCTGCTGCAGCTAAAGCCGGGGTGCCATATGTCATGCCTAATATTTATAGTAAGCCACTTCGGACGGTCATAACCTTCATCGGCTGAGCCCATGCATAGGCGGTTTGCCTGAAGCTGGTACCAAGTTCGCCGAGGAGTCCATCTATACCCCACAACTCGTGCAGAGGAGGCAAGAGCTCGAGCAACTCGGCGTCAAGTACATCGCCATGTGCTGCGGGTTCTGGTATGAGTGGTCTCTTGTAAGTAATCCCATCTTCTCATCTTCTCATCTTCTGTATATAATATTCTCCTGTCTCTTCATTAATACTGGTCAGGCACTTCCCGAACAATGGTATGGTTTCACCGTCAAGGAGAGGAAGGTAACCTTGTTCGACGACGGCAACGCCAAGATCTCCACCAGCACCTGGGACCAATGCGGGCGCGCGCTTGCATCCTTGCTCAGCCTGCCCGTTGAGCGCAAGGGCGTGGACGAGCACGCCAAGGCGGTCGTCAGCGACTGGGACAACAAGGGTATGTACATCAGCAGTTTTGACACCAAGGGCGTCAGTCAGCGCGACATGCTCGACAGTCTGCACAGGGTGTTAGGGACGTCTGACAAAGACTGGGAGATTAGGACAGAGAACTCTACGAAGAGGTATCATGATGGCTTGGCTGAGATGAAGTCGGGACAGATGACGGGGTTTGCGAAGGCATTGTATACGCGTGTCTTCTACCCGAGTGACAAGGACAAGCACAAGGCTGATGGGTGGTACGAGGACAAGATTCAGAACGAATTGCTTGGTTTACCCATCGAGAGCTTGGACGAGGCGTCGGAGAGGACTGTCGATATGATTGAGAGTGGCTGGAATCCATTTGGTGGCAGTGTGAGGAGTTGAGCACCAGTGTACATGCTCGGAGGCGACGAGATGATCGCAACTCTTTTGTCGACTGTCGGCTGGGGAACACTACAGGTGGACACGGTCGTCGTAGTAGGTACCGTGAGTGTTATCGCGGAGGAGGCGGTGACTGTGTTGAAACCAGTGGTTACATACACAAATGTTGACACAGTCGTAGGTGATGCTAACGTTACGATTCCGGTGGTTGAGGTGGCTGTCGACAACGATGGACTAATGCGAGCGTAAGTCGACGCTTACCGAGAGACATGAACTTGTGTACGTGTGGGTAAAGATAGGGACGGGCGAAGGGAGAAGTCGAGGAGAATGTAAGAATAGGTTCTAGAAGATAGCGAATGAGGGGTACTTTTTCAGGCTCTTGTAGAGCGTTTAAAACGTTGTCTTGTAGTTCGTCCATGAGACTCAACCTTGCTGGTGGAAGCACGGGGAGTAAGAGAATGTGAAAGTAGATAGTGCAATGAAACAACATCTCCTTAGGCGGCGTCAAACGAGAGCTCTTAAATAGTTTTTTCATTCACGCCACACGACTATGTATTCTGATACATATACGTTGATGTACAAGTAGGTGGTTGAAGAGGTAGGTGTAGCAACAGGTCAAGCATGCGTTGAGGAACGCGGCATCATAGATTTCCTGTTTAGGCATAGTGGCATCAGGTAATGGTTGCGATGATTCGAGTCCAGATCAGTGACATTTGTTAAGGTTTGCCGGCATCGAACGTGCCCACCTGCGGTTAACGTCCAGCTTCTGGAATAAAGCACTCGTGACAAAACCACAAAAACAGGATAAATGAAGTGATGAACCGTGAATGAAAAGTACCACGCGGTACAGTAGATCGAAATCGCCACATAGCCGAAAATATCGACTTTAGTGCATGCTTCGACGAGGTCTACTATGATCTTTCATTCAATTATCATTAAGGATTGATGAAAGCTACGGCTGGATGTGTGATTATTGATAGACATGAAACCAAGCAGGACATAAATAAACATCGTTGTCAGTAAAGAAATATGTACTTGAGCAGAGGATTTCTTGACTCTACTCAGTCTTCCTCGCATAAACAACTGTCAAAGACCATGCCGTGCGCAATACTAACACTTCAATGGAGCGGCATCGCCTACTTTCCTATACCCCAAGAGCAGTCCAAAGTCCAGCCGCCAAAGTTCATCCGTCCAAGTATGAATTGATCAAAAAGTAAACTTCCTATTTAAAATGTCAACTTTCAATTCTGAAATATACACAGAAGTCTCGACTTACATCAACGCCGGATTCAACACAATCGGCAGCAACATATGGCTACCAGCCACACAAGCAAGCGGCAATATTGCCACAAAGTCTGTAATTCTCCAGTCCCAAGGAACAAAGCTTGCTTTGGCGAGGCAAATCATGGCGAATATTGAGAGTAGTGAGAAGACGAATGTGAATTTGAAATTCTTGAGGATTTTGGGGACTTCGGTGAAAAAGTTTGAGTCTTCGAGCTCTTTTGCTGTTGAGCCCCATTGCCTGGTGAGAAGGTTAGTAAGAGAGCAATGTGATTGAGCATAGTAAGAGTTCTACTTACATATTAATACCAAACATGTGTGCTAACAAGGCTTGTGAGAGGTGCAGGGATAGACCACCAAGAAAACAGGCCAGCAATAATGTCCATTTCAGGTTCTCCGTCAATGCTGGAAGAAAGGATGTATGGCGAATACGATGGCGCATCAGCGCCAGTGATACATTTCCAAGACCATTAAAGACAAAAATGATGGAGATCCACACCTTCCACGAGTCCAGATAATAGCCGTCAAGATAGCCATTGAACCAACCCACCGCGAAGTAATTGACGACTGTCAAAATCCATGCCGCCCCAATGGCATAATATGTGCCAATATAACTGATGATGGTAAGTTTGGATGTGAGTTTCATATTACTCCAGAGGAATTTGCGAAAGAGTTTAGTTAAGGGGCCGCGAGTGAGCCAATAGCGAAACGGGTTGAAGATCAATTCGCTGCAACCGTACGCATACTTTTCCCATCGAGCAAGTTCGTCATACACGGTAAGAGATACTCCTTCTTTAAATCCTTCACAGCCTGGCCAGGCTCCAAGGCGTACAATATAACCTTCACACTGTAGGCGGAGACTCATATCAAAGTCCTCTGAGACATGTGACTCCGACCAAAACTTGTCGTAGCCGTCCTCGTCGACATAACTAACCTGTTGAATGGCGGACCACCGAAGGACGGCATTATGACCAACAAAGGGGGCCGAGTCGCCGTTTGCAACGCAAAATCGGATCGCGATGTATACGAGATTTGTGAAAAATGTGATGCCGTTCTCGAAATAAGTATGTGCAACCTGCATAACACCTGAGGCAAACTGGATGATGCCAACTTCCGGGAAAGCTTCAAGCTCACTGACGGCGTCGAGAAGGCAGTCAAATGGCACTTCGGTGTCGGAATCGACTGTCAAGAAGGAGAAGGTTAAACATGTTCAACATCATCCGATCACGTACATTTACTCACCAAGAAGGATGTAGTCTCCGACACGAATATTGCCATCAATCCAAGCTCGTCCTTCGTGGGACGCCAGAACCTGCTGGAGACAGGATTCGTACGCCTCCGCTTCATCTGAATTCGTCCATGCAGGACCAGATCTATCAACTTCTGCCAAAAGATCTTCTATCTGATTCGACAACATCAGTCCGTAGTTCATGTTGGACGCCTTTTTGAATTTGCCTTTTCTGACAAACCCGTCCAGGCCATGTGGCGGTCTTGCGGTCCACCCAATTAGATTATCAGCATAGAAATCGATTCGCGCTTGACGCTCGGTCTCATTGATGAGTTGCAGTCCATCATCGTTGATAAGGATGTTTGCGGTTCCCCCTTGGAGTTCGTATGTTGAGATCGCAGCTTTGAGTGACCTTACGGTGGGAGCAATAACAGCCTTCAAACCTTCTTTGTACACTTTCGACTCGTTAGTTGGCCACATGGCATTAATGATCTTGATTTGCTTACCTGGACACTGGATGGTAACATGGGGTAGAGTATGTTCTTTGAGTCTTTTAGGCGGTTTGCCAGAATAAAAGCGTGAGTTGTCGTTCATCTGCTTGATTGGTCCAACGCATTGTGCAATACACCCTACTATAACCTGAAAAAAGAACAGAGAAAAGAATACCTGAATTGGAATCATCAGAATGAGCGCAAACCGAATATACGTTCCATCGCCCATAGCTTCGACAATGATTGTCTTCATTCCAAAGCCAATGAAAACTAAAACAGCTGCAATAGTAATTGAAACATAAACTGCATTGTATACCATGTAAGGTCGTGCTGAATCCGTGTGGACCTCTATGTCGATAGGATTTGTTTCCTCCTCGCTAGGAGAGTCTTGTGACACCACCGACAGCACGCTGGCCGTAGGCAGCTTTTCGTTCACCTCATCAATGAAAATATCAGGATCGTTCCAGACGAATTCACAGAGTTCATCAATTAGCCTTTGGGCGCGTTGGAGTAACTTCTTTGGCTCGTCATCCCACACGACTAGCATATTCTCCCTGGCTATAAATGCAGCACATTGATGGATCTTCACTCTCCTCAGGTCGATGAAGTCATCAAACACCTGGATTCGAAGATCCGCACGGACTGGAATATAATCGCGGCCATTCCGATGTTGAAGCAGTAGAGTGATTGCGTGCCAGGTGATAGTCATCGCGCTCTACATCAAGACGTCAGTTCTGATCGGTACAACAATATGCAGGATACACGTACTGAGATATTGAGCGCCGCAATATTGGCGGCCAAGCTTCCTTGCAGCAAGTGCGGAGGGTGAGCAACATAATCACCCGCACGTACCCGCACAAGCACACCTTGGTTTATGGAGTCCAAGCTATCAACCCACAGATTGATTTGCTGCTGGTCTGCGATGTACTCACAAATAATGCTGTGTTTAAAGCTCTTCACGTCATCGCATTTCTTCGAAAATGCAGACCCGGTGAAAGAAGCATGGCTTGGAGTGTTGGAGAGACTAGTGTTTGGGCGAAGTTCTGATACTGCAGCGAACGATCGTGTTCGTGGTTGTACAAGGCGCTTTGCGGGCTCTGTATTGGTCGAGTGTTCTGTACTGCCTTGCTCTTTGACAGGCTTTGGCTTTAAGTATTGGAAGAACCCCATACTTTCTGCCTATGTCAGCTTGCGTGGGGTGCGTGATGATGGAGAAGCGGACCTGGTGTGGCCAGTGTCTCCTCCCGACTAGATTTTGACCAGGGTAATCTGATATGAAACCCAAACTGAAGTCAAAAACAGGGGCAGTAAGGCGGCAGGATGCTTGATATTAGAAGAGTACGAATGAGGTCCAGCTGCAATCTCCGGAGCCGAGCTTATATCGACAAGATGCAATTTGCAAGGATGAGAAGCAGTATTTTAAGGTACGTTCATTGGCCGAGCTAAATCGTCTGGCTGGGGTGAATTTTTCCCAGCGTGCTGTTACAAGTCCAGATCATGATAGTGGCAAGCTCAATCGGTCAGCAAGTGTGTACCACTTTGTCTTGGCTGCAGGAGTCGTGGCTCGAAAGAGCAATCGTCGTCCTTGCTAAACATAACTTGCCTCCATCTTGATCGTGCCGTGCTGTTGGGTGGCAGGGACTGCATTGGCTGTGACGCCACCAATAGAGTAGTACATGCAGACACTCGATGGCTTGTAGTCTCAACAAGATGTGCCGCTTGATAGTGCGGGAGCCAAGAAATAGAGGGAAATCCACTGATAAGGTAATACTGAAAGAGGCAATTCTGTTCGTGGAATCTGTAAAAGGCGGGTGAAAGTCAAAAATCTGAAAGATCTGAAGCAAGCCGTGGTCACTTGTACTTAAGTACTTTTGAGGTGTGTCTATTTCTATTTTCGTCTCAACACCTTGGCATGTCTTGGAACCTATCGCGGGACGAGTGCGTGACTTGAGACTTGGATGCTCTGGAGTGAATCTTGGTGAGCCCAACAAAACATCGCCGTGCTTTTGGGTAACATTAGTGTCAAAGCACAGCGCCTGGTAAGCCAGGGCTTTACAAAACAAGCAAATATTCCGAGCTTTTTCAAGCTACTCGTGCGCATCAGTGTATGCTGCAATCACTTTTCAGTATCTCATTCCATTCAATCATCAATATCTCACACTCCAGCTCGCGACAATAAACATGTCCACAACCTCATTCACTACGACGCAGCAAAGTGCTTGCCAACCAAACTATTTCCACTCCCGTCGCATCAAAAAGGGCGAAGTCGACAGACCATGGCTTGGAAAGAAGAACCCAAGGGACAAATTCGTTGATTGGGTTCCCTATGTTGGTATGTTTGTCGGCCTGGCAGCTGCTGGGATCATCATCTGGAATGGACTTCGCACATCTGTCACAAACTCGAAATACTGTCCAGTCTATTTATCAGACTTTAGCAGCGGAGTGCTTGACGAATCGATCTGGACAAAGGAGGTTGAAGTCGGCGGATATGGGTAAGTGCATGGACGTCCAGAAGGTACTGTGCAAACTTGCTAACGCCCGTCCTAGCAACGGTCAATTCGAGGAGACCACAAGCACATACGAGAATGTATTCATCCAGGACGGCATGCTCGTCATCAAACCTAGTCTCCAGGATCCTGCTCTGCTCAAAACCGACAATGTCCTAGATTTGTTACATTCTGGCGTTTGTACGAGCACAGTCCGTAAAAACTGTATTGCTGTCACGAACACAACGAACGGCACCATCATCAACCCCGTGAAATCTGGTCGTATCAACACAAAGAAAGGTGCGAGCATCAAATACGGTCGTATCGAGGTAGAAGCCCGTCTTCCAGCTGGTGATTGGCTTTGGCCAGCTATTTGGATGTTGCCCGTGAACAACACTTACGGTCCATGGCCTCAATCTGGTGAAATTGATATTGTTGAATCACGCGGAAACAACCACACTGCTGTACAAGGCGGTAACAACATTGTCAGTAGTACTCTGCATTGGGGCCTAGATTCTGCTTCCGATGCTTGGTGGCAAACAAACTACAAACGCTCGGCACTTCACTCAACCTACGCAGACGGTTTCCATACTTTTGGCTTGGAATGGAGTGACAAATACCTCTTCACATATATCGATTCTCGCTTGTACCAGGTTGGCTACACCAGACTCAGTACGCCAATGTGGCAACGTGGAAACTTTGAGTCTCAAGCGTCAATCAATGGAACAGCTTACGTCGACCCCTGGAGCAAGACAGGAAGCAAAGCAGCTCCATTCGATCAGGAGTTTTACCTCGTCCTCAACGTTGCTGTTGGTGGCACTAATGGCTGGTTTGAAGATGGCCATAATGGAAAGCCTTGGAGTGATAGTGACCCAGCAGCACCAGCACGTTTTGCTGCTGCACAGGCTCGCTGGTACCCGACTTGGCAGAAGAATGGACAGCTGACGGTGCGAAGTGTGAAGATGTATCAGTTGTCTGGACACAATGGTTGCCTGTAGATGAACTGTTGAATTCAGGTGAAGTCCAAGTGGCAACGCCAAGAGTTGTTCAGGGTCTAGAGGTCTGCAACGCCAACAGTTGTTCAAGGTCCAGAGGTCCTTCAGACCTAACCCTAGTGGTTCAACCGCACCTCATACCAAGTCGCACGCTTAGTATTAGTTAGTTACTCAATTAACCTTTATATATATATAAAGTAGCTCTAAACAACCTTGTAATTTAATAGGTTATGAGTCCGGTCCGCACGACCCTATTCTAACGCTATTTTATACACTATATAGTTACTAGCCAACTGTCCCTATTAATTGCTAAGAGGTTATAAACTCGAGCGACGACGAGGTCGATTTATACCCCTATACTCTAATTAAGTAGTAATTACGCTTATATTAACCTACACCTACCTTAGCTAGATTATCCTTCTAATTCTAAACCAAATCGGACTAGAACTAATTAATCTACGCTACTTAGTAATTCTTTCTTTAGTAACAACATGACACTCAACGAAAATACGCCTAGTAAGACTCGCTTTACTAAGCTAAAGGGTAGTAATAACTATCCCGTATAGGCGACTAACATAAAGATTACCTATAAGGAGGATAGCGTCTAGAACTACGTCTTTAGATTACGCCGTCCTCTAATAAAGCCTTAAAACTACGAAGATCTTATAGTAGAACTATATTCGGATACTATTTGTCTTATAAAGAAGATAAAGAGGGAGTCTATAGTCCCTAGCGTCGCCTTATTAGAGGTAGAAGTAATTCTTCATAGAGCGAAAGAACTTGATACGTATACTATAAATCTTAAGTTATTTAAGGAAAAAGACGCTAAAGTAATGCGCCACATCCTATTCTCTATTATCGATAACATTAAGCTTGTCCTACAACACTAGGAGACCGCTACTAACATATAGAACTACCTAAAAAGGTATAACGTTACTAGCGCTTCGTCGCTAGACAAAATTCAATATATTCTTAGATCTCTTAAGCTTAGCTTGTACAACAATAACATAGATATCTTTATTATAAGGGCTAACGAGTAATTTAACAAGCTAGAGCAGATCGGCAAACTAGTTAGTATAAGGTAGAGAGTAACGAACTTCTTAAGAATGTGCGACTCTCTAAAACTACTAAACTAGGTTTATAACCAACGCTTTATGCTCTATAAGACGTCTCTTAATATTAAAGACGTCACTGTGGAGGCTATTAAAGAGTAGCGATTAAAGAGCCTCGCTAAACTGAAGGACATTGCTGTAATTAAGCCTACTACTACTAATTTTATAGCGTAAAAGCCTAAGTACGGTAAGAAACCTAGGTAGTTTATAGGTACTTAGAGGTCCCGGTAGGCATGGTCGGCCTATAATAGGCTAGGCTAGGCTAGGCTTTAGGTTAGGTTTTAGGTTAGGCTATAGGACTAAGGCCGTCTACTAACGGTGCCTAATTAGGTCGGGCTATAGTAAGGGTCCGCCTAGGGCTAGCCTAAGGCCTAGCCTATATAAAGTCGGCCCGCGGGCAGCCTCTTTCTAATAGTTCTAATAGTATAAACATTAGTCAACTATATTTGCATATGCGTAAAGAGTTAAACGAGGTACATTACGCGTTAAGAGTGTTCCTAAAATTATGAAATAATCTATTATGCTAACCTACGCGTCGCTCTCTTAAGGGTTCTTGTCCCTATATTACAAGTGAACCTGTTAGTAGTCCTAATAAATCCTAGGCTAAATATAGTATATAGCTCTTTTACTGCCTACTATATATCTATAACCTTCTCTTTAATCTAGATAAGTGTAGCTCCCTCTAGCCTATCACATAGAGTAAAAGCGTGTAAGGTTACCTGCTCGATTATCCGCCGCCGGTAGTTAGATACTATAATCTACTTCAATGTCTCCGGTTTATAGTTCCGTTGCGGCGGCGACTTCTAGCGTGCTATACTAAAGACACGCTCTAAACCTATTCCCGCCCCTAGTATTACAAGTACGTCCTTCGCTATAGCTACTAGCTAAGGGAATCGTTTCTCGTTCTCCCGCTACTATATATAAGAGTTGCGATCCTTTAGCTTTAGTATAGCGTTATAGAGCGCCTATTCGGTATTAAACTTAGCAGCCCCTACATTATCACTAGTATCTAGGAAGGAAAAGCTTAAGAAGGGATTAGGTTTATCTATATTATAGTCATCCTTAAGCTGAGATCTAGTGCTTCTCTAAAGACTAGCCTTAACCTACTGCTAGTAGTTTTCTTAATAGTAGTACTTTAAGCTGTCGACGTAGTAAGCCTCCTATATCTTTCCGTTAGGCGTAGTAGGTTTCTCTTCTACCTACTCCTTAGATCTAAAGAAGGCAGCTTTCTGTATAGGGCAAAGTAGAGTAGCTCGTATATATAGGTATCTAAGCTTTATAGAAGTCTAGCTGTAATATTTTATCAGCTTAGCTATCGCTGCTTCTATCGCTGCGGTTATAGCTTTCTAGAAATTATTCTCCCTCTATGCATCCAATAGTTCTTTAACGTTGTCAAGGTATGTGATTAATTAGTTATAGATCTAAAAGACGAGCTGGATTATAGGTCGCTAGGAAATAGATATTATCTTCGTAAACTAGTAGAACGGCGTAGTTAAACGCGCGAGGAAATAGGCAGCCTCCTACTCCGCTTTAGTTAGCCTAAGCCTCTAAACGAGATCTTCGTACTT
>Ga0160429_1000197_pt1 | contig 73755 bp, 96 predicted proteins | sample SolpanmetagenomR_FD_108199 | JGI IMG/M metagenome (GOLD analysis project Ga0160429, IMG submission 108199) | Solar panel surface microbial communities from Lawrence Berkeley National Laboratory, California, USA - R | ecosystem: Engineered > Built environment > Solar panel > Unclassified ... | reverse complement strand
GCCAATGTAAACATTTCGTGAAGCACCACCACTAACAGCAAGAGCTATGGCTGGAGGCAACGCACCAGAGTGCTTGCCCCATCCGACCTTAAGACGACGGTTGTGAATCATAAGACCTTGTGCGTTGCTCAAAGCAAAGAAGGATGCCGCTGCCGTTGGATCGATGAAAGTAACAAAGCAGATGTGCTTGTCCGGGATATACCTGATATGGTGCAGTAGACCACCTCGCACAACATTGCAGATCTCCTCAGTCGTTGTTTCTGGATGAATATTTCCCAGATAGACAGTCCTATTGCCAAGATTGTTTGCACCACCAGCCGCAGTCGCAACCGCTGCCGCAGCTACTGACTGTTGTGCCAAAGTGTCCGAAATGTATTGTCGATCTACAGAGTTGAGAATGTGTGCAAAGCCAGGTGCAATGCCAAGATACTGCGCCGCATTCTGTTGCTGTGTCTTGGAAACATATGCACAACGATCCTTGCCATAAAAGACGCGCTTGGGCGCCTGCCAGTTCTCCTCCTGAGGTAGCTGGCTGACTGCCTTTGTGGCACTGCCAATAGAGAGAAAATGAACGAAGCCAATGTTCTTTTCGCGAACGAGCTTAATCGTGTCAATGGCACCATACTTTGACAAATCATTACGAATCTCGTCCTCCGTGACATCGGGCGCCAGATTACCAAGGTAAACATTGCGTGATGCACCAGATTGTTGAACTGCGAGCTGAACGGATGAAGGAACTTGAGAAGGCTTTCCCCAACCGACCTTGATGTCCTGTCCATTGATGTTGAGCTTCTTGAGTATAGCGTCAGAATGGAAATGAACGGCAGAATTGCTCTCCAGGAATGAAATAAATGCACAGTTCTTGTCTAGCAAGACACGAACAGACTCGATTGGTCCACTACGAACGTGATTGAGTATTTCTTCAGTCGAAGTATCAGCAGGAATATTGCCGAGATAGACTGTACGACTGGTTCCAGACATCAAACCAGGAGCAACAGGACCCGCTCCATTGACGGACTGTCCAAAGGCGTTATATCCATTGTTGGGTAATTGAGGTGCACCCATTGCAGCCATTGCTTGAGGCATGCCAGTCGCCATGTTGTTCATGTATTGAGAACCTCCTGGTCCAGTCGGAGACATCATGCTTTGATACAATGGCTGTCCAATGGGAGACTGTGACTGCATTGACTGCTGCATTTGATTCATCTGGTTTATATTTTGGCTGTTGAGATGAGATGCGAAGCTCGGAAATGACTGGAATTGAGGAGATGCGAACGTAGCAGGTGAGCCGGGCTGAAATGGACTCCCCATCAAAAGTTGTGAAGGTAGTAGTGGAGTAAAGTTCATGTCGTAAGCACTACCCGACAGGTCCGTCATCTTCTGCGGTGTTTGTTGAGCAGTCGCCATGGTATCCCGTCTGTTCTGCGTTGTACCGCTGACTGATAGTCTTTGCGAACCAAAGCCGCCAAAATCGCTGTCAAGGAAAGATTTCGGTACTTGTTGAGCGAATGCTGTTTCTCCAGAATCGAATTGCATGCTCGTGAGGGTGAATTGCAAGGCAGGCTCGCTCGTGAGAAGTCTTTGGAATGAGATGTTGGAGAGTTTGAAGGGCCGAGAGGTGGGTAGGTATGTTGTCTTTGTCGATAAGGTCGAGGACGCGGTAGTGAGGGAGTATACTGTATAGAGAGCGTTGACGCGGCGACGGTGTAATGTAGTGCTACCTGTGTATCAATAACGAAGCAAGGCGCGTATGCAGTAGGACAGCCGTAGAGAATCAGAGGAGGCCGAAGCGTAAGGAATGACTGGTCAACAGTACTGGACTATGTGAAGCTAAAGGAGCGAATGATGAAGCGCAAGCAGTAAAAGGATGCTGGAGGAATGGCTGAAGGGGATGATGTGAGGTCGATGGAGGAGGGTGGAGGGTGGGGGGTGGAGGAAAGACGAAGAAGAGGAGAGGGACACAAGATGGAGTATCGAAAGTAGGAAAGTGCAAGTCAGAGCCAAACCGCCAGCGCGCGTGCAACGTCGAGATGGGAAAACAAAGCCAAAGCCGGAAAACGTGGCTTTCAGGGGCCGACATGCCGACCTTCTTATTCTACATACAGCATGCACCTCATCCTCAACTTGGCTCTCATGAAACATGATCATGCTTCCATTCTCTGTCTAGACTGATTACACTTCTACGTGACCGCCTTACTTGGGACCAGCGAGCGACAGAAAAAGCCCAGAAGGCAATCATGTCAGCTCTATTTCCCTCTGTTTTCGAGACCAGTATCCTTGCCGGAGCTCTCAAGGTCCTTCTGTTTCCTGCTTAGTATGTGAAACTGTCATGAAACTTGAGAAAATAGCTCACATTGTTTGAGCAAATCGACCGATTTTGAGGTTCACCGGAATTGGCTTGCAATCACTAATTCTTTGCCTGTCAAAGACTGGTACTACGAAAAGACTTCAGAATGGACTCTGGACTATCCTCCCTTTTTCGCCTGGTTCGAGTATGCCATGTCCATTCCTGCCTCTCTAATCCACCCCGCCATGCTCAACGTCAAGGATCTTGGCTATGACAGCTGGCAGACTGTTTACTTTCAGCGGTCGACCGTCATCCTCACAGAGTTGGTCCTAGTTTACGCGTTGTACTATTTCGTCAAGACTGCGCCGGCTTCTCAAAAGACTGTCTCGCATGCAGCAGCACTGTCTATCCTCTTGTCCCCAGGACTTCTTATCATCGACCACATACATTTCCAGTACAATGGATTCTTGTATGGATTGCTTATTCTATCTTTGGTACTAGCACGACGGAAAACAACTTTATTGTTGAGTGGTATACTATTCGCGGCATTGCTTTGTCTCAAGCACATATATCTGTATCTTGCGCCAGCCTACTTCGTATACCTGTTGAGAGTCTATTGTCTTGGTCAGAAGTCCATCTTCCAGATTCAATTCTTCAATGCTATTAAGCTTGGTGTTTCAGTCTTGGCAATATTCACCATAGCTTTCGGACCATTTGTGTACATGGGCCAAATGCCACAACTACTGAGCAGGCTGTTTCCATTCTCAAGAGGTCTCTGTCATGCATACTGGGCTCCGAATGTGTGGGCAATGTATTCATGGACTGACAGAGTTCTGATATATGGTAAGCAAGACGCCAATAATATTCAGAGCACAAAGGCTGATCAATTCATAGTCGCCCCTAGAATTGGTTTGCCAGTCGATGCAGCGGCTGTCAACAGTCTCACTCGAGGTCTGGTTGGAGATACATCTTTCGCTGTTCTTCCCAATGTTTCACCTAGGGTCACCTTCATTCTAACTTTGACTTTCCAAATTGTTGGTTACAGTATTACAATTCATAAACCTCAAAGCTAACAGATTGCAGATTCCACTAATCAAGCTCTTCCTTCAACCTAGCTGGGACATGTTTATCGGTGCTGTCACTCTTTGCGGCTATGCTTCCTTCCTCTTTGGCTGGCATGTACATGAAAAAGCCATATTACTGGTAATCATACCCTTCAGTCTGTTGGCTCTGAAGGATCGCCGTCACCTTGGTGCCTTTCGACCATTGGCTGTTGCAGGACATGTATCGCTCTTTCCTCTGCTATTCCACGCCCAAGAATTTCCCGTCAAGGTTGTCTATACCATTATGTGGCTGCTGCTGTTTCTCCTCGCTTTTGACAGACTTGCACCAGCGTAAGCGATCACCAGTGACAGATGTCAGAACCAAGAAGACTAATGACGTCTAGATCACCTCAACCACGCATATTCCTTCTCGACAGATTCTCATTGCTTTATATCGCTGTCGCAATTCCTCTCATCGCATACAGCTCTCTCATACATGGCATCATCTTTGGCAACAAATATGAGTTTCTGCCATTGATGTTCATAAGCTCCTACAGCGCTATTGGTGTTGTAGGAAGCTGGATCGGATTCTTGGTGGTGTACTTTACATCATGAGTAAAGCATTCGACTAAGCGCACAAAACCGACGCTCAATTGCTTCCACCCTGCTTCTGCCAGGTTTCTTCAGCATATCGCTTCAGGTCGACAGACCAATCATCAAATCGTGCTTGCAAAGTGCTCTCGAACATTTTCTTGACGATATAAGCAGTAGGTCCTGCCATGGTGATCCAGGTTCGGTATTCACAACTTTGAGGATCGTTCCCAGGATGCAGCTCATTTACACGTAAACTTCGTAGAAGGAATTGTGGCATTGTTCCCTGTGACCAGGAAACACGCAAGACTCCTTCTGCATTCTCATCTGACGCTTCCGTCACTTCTTCGGTTTGTGCTCGCAAAGCAGGGCTTTTGGGGTCCATTTTGACGTGTAGAGTTAATTTCATACCAGGAACAAGCAATTTAGATTGTTTGTCTGACTTGACGTCCACTTTCGGGCAGAAGCTGTTCCATTCTGGCCAGGTGGAGTAGTCTCTAAGTACGTGGTACGCGTGGGAAGGTGGACAATTGATGGGCAGGCTGGAAGTGATGTAGAAGACGGTGTCATGAGGAGGACTTCGAAGTTCGAAGTGTTGTGCCATGGTTGTGGTCAGCTTGGCGAATGGTATTATGGTGCTTCGCGAAATAATGAGCTAGACCGAATGCAAAATGACTTCAGTAAAAGAAGACGCCATTCGAGCATCTCGGATAACACACGCAATGCACAGTGACGTCAAATATGCCAAGCATTAATGCAACTACCCGCCTCGAATCCTCAAGTTGCTTCATAACAACAACGACAGGACAATGGTCGTTTTGAGTATTGAAGTGAGACGGTGATATCAACTGACACTGTCACTTTTGGATATTGACTATGCACTTAAGAATCATCTATCAGCAAGAGGAAGTGGTGACATTGATCGTTCTACCTACTTGACAACTTCTTGACTACAAGTAATCACCCAGTTCGGAATCCTCACAATCGTGGTCCACGATGTCGAGTTCACCCTCAAATCCGACTACTGTCATCAATGGTCATAGCATTATACAGCAAAAGCTACTCAATCTAGGTCATTTGCCACCATTATATGTCTTACCACTCCACATGGACATGGAAGAACTGCATGAGCTAGAAGACAAACTCCTTGCAGCCAACGCACCAATGACCTACGACGTAACCGAAGCGCAACTTTTCATCGGCAAGGTGACGCAGAAACGCCGCGCTGTGCTAGAACTCCGTGGTAAAGGTGTGGTGGCTGAAGAGTCAACAGACTCGACTTTACTTTTCGATGTTGTCAAGGTTCATGCCGTATCTTCGCACGCAGAACCAGCGAGCAAGAAGAGACGGTTTGGGCAGATTTCTGCTTCAGCGAAAAAGGTGACCTCAACAGAAGATGGTTCTGAGACGCAATCTGATAATGACAATGCACAATCGCGTAAGAGGAAAAGGGGTAGTTCTCCAGCTGAAAAAAGTGACGTTGTAGTCGAGCAAACACCAATCGTTGTTGATCCTGCTACTGTGCAAGTTGTGAAGTTATCTTGGTTACTAGACTCTTTCGCAGCTGGAGAAATACTTAGTCTCAAGGACTACATAGTTTACGCCGGTAGAAGAACCACAGGACATCAAACCACTCCAACCTCCTTCCCACGACCAACAGTACCAGCCTCCAAATCACAAGAAAGCCTCACCACCAAACCCATCATGCCATCCACCATCACCACCGCCGACGCCATCCTCTCCCGTGCTCGCGCCGACGCAGGTATCACATCAACCAGCACCTCCAACACCTCCTTCCTGCACCACACCCAACCCAGTCTCCATCCCCGCCCCCGCCTCCTGCACGAAACAACATCCGAGCACGACCTAGGACACTCCTCCGACCTCCCCACCCCACCCTCCTGGGTCCTGCGTCATAGCACCTACTCCTGCGAACGCTCCACACCCTTACACACCCCCAACGACGCCTTCATTACCCAATTGCTGAAAATCCGACTCGCACGCACCCTGACTCTCGACGAAATCGGCGTTCGCGCCTACAGCACCGCCATCGCCTCCCTCCAAGCTTACCCCTACACTCTCAGTGACCAGCGCGAAATCCTCCGCTTGCCGGGCTGCGACAACAAAATCGCCAGTTTGTGGGTTGAATGGAAGAATCGTGGCGAAGGCGCCATTCAAGCCGTGCTCGACATCGAATCCGACGAGCAACTGACGGTGTTGCGTCTTTTTTGGGAGATCTGGGGTGTAGGCGCACATACAGCGCGGGATTTTTATAATAGAGGATGGCGTGACCTTGATGATATTGTTGAATTTGGATGGAACGAATTGAGTCGTGTGCAGCAGATTGGCGTCAAGTATTATGATGAGTTTTTGCAGAAGATTCCGCGGACTGAGGTTGAGTTTATTGGGCGTAAAGTGCATGAGCATGCGCAGCGCGTGCGGAGTCCTGATGGTGTGAGGACGTGTATTGTGGGTGGATACAGACGAGGGAAGAAGGAGAGTGGAGACGTCGATGTTATCGTAAGTCATATGACTGAAGAGGCGACGGTCGATCTCGTCACCGATATTGTGAAAAGCCTCTTCGACGAGGGATGGATAACCCACGAACTCACCACTTCCCTCGCCAACTCCCGCCGTTCCCAAGCAACCACGCCATTCAAAGCCGACGGCAGCGGCGGCGGCCACGGCTTCGACACATTAGACAAGAGTCTCGTAGTCTGGCAGGATCCAAATTACGCCAACAACAACTTGAATTCCAAAAACAAAAATCCAAACATCCACCGCCGCGTCGACATCATAATAGCGCCCTGGTCCAAAATCGGGTGCGCAGTCATGGGCTGGACCGCCGCGACGACATTCGAGCGCGATTTGAGACGGTATGCGAAGAGGTTCAAAGGGTGGAAGTTTGATAGCAGTGGTGTTAGGGATCGAAAGACAGGGGAGGATGTTGATTTGGAGGGGGTGGGGGGCAGGTGTACTAGTGTGGAGGAGGCGGAGCGGAAGGTATTTGAGGGGTTTGGATTGGTTTATCGAGAGCCTTGGGATAGGTGTGCTGGGTGAGGTTGGGAGGGGGCTTCTGGGGGTGCAAAAGATTTGTTTTGGGTACTCGTATGAGAGGGGAGGGAATTGGATGCGGTTTGGGGTATTGTACGCATTGAGTTTGGATAGGACGGTGGTAGGAGTCATGCTTGGGTACTCAGGACATGGGACCGACGATGGTGGATAGTTTAATTATGGGCGAAACTTCAGTGGACAACTCGTCGGTAATACTGTGCTTTGATCTGGATGTTACTGGTTGCTTGGAACTGCAAATGCATGAACCTGTTACCAATTTCGATATCAAGGTTCTAAGATTGACAACTGAAAATGTCTCACAACTCTGAATCGGATCCATACGATATTCACCTGTTCTAGCAGTATGAAGTATACCAGGTACGTGAGGAGAATGCCATGACATATCCAGCACTACAACAGGAAGTCTCAAAAGCTCAACACACCACAGAAGCAAATGTCGGTTGAATGAATGATCTCCTATGCTCAATCGTGTCGTTGCTGTTTGTGTATATCAGTATGATTGTCTTGAAAAGACTCGCTGTACAAGCTATGAACAGACTCTTCTCCAGTGCGCAGGGAGACGCCCCACCTCTCCAGTACCACGAGCCCGGACCATTTATGCACCTAATACCCCTCCTTCCGATGACAGTCCATCCTATTCATTCCGTGTCATTCAATGGTCATTAAACCTTCGACATCCCATTCCAGAATAGCCCCAACGTCGAGCAGGAAAACGCAGTCCTAGAACCTTCCAAGGACCAATGCAAAAGTATTGCACAAACCACGAATCCACCAACAAACTCGAAAAGAAAAAGAATCCGTCTCGGCAGACGTATCTCATGCTCAACCATTAAGATTAAGCCAGCTCGTCAAACCCGAAGACCCAGACGGCACGTTCTGGCTATGCTGTCTCGTCAACTCATTACTATCTCTCGCACTCCTCGCCACATCGCCAGACGAGGATCGACTCACCCCAAGTCCGGGCGCGGGAAAGGAACGACTCGAACTCGACGAAGCAGAGAAGTGAGCATCGCGCATCTGCACATCATCGTCAGCATCGTCAGGTATATCTTCTGTCTCAACATCATCATCATCATCAGGTACCAGTCGCGCATGGCTCGTTCTCGGATTGTACGGCTGTGGTTGTAAGGGTGTATGGTTCATTGTCCCCATGTGTAATGGTCTTGGTCCTGCTTGCTGCAGATGCGACATGCTGTGTCGTTGCTGTTGTTGTGTGTTTTGTTGTCTGGACAGCGTCGAAAATTCGAGGGGTAGGATGCTCGGCGCTGGAGGTGTGATTTGTGGTGGTGGTTGAAAGGCCGACGTCAGCAGCGATCGCGAAGGACTGCCGTCGTCCCTATCTCTGTCGCCTAAGCTCATCGGAGTACTGCTGCCTGATCTTAGTGCACCAGCCAACTCTTCCTCAGGCGGCGCAAAGCTCCATACTTCCATAACAGTGCGCTGACCTCTGTTTGCCATGACCACAGCTTTGTCTTCCTCAAACACCACTCTCCATACTGCTTCAGCTGGCTGACTCAGTTCACGAATCAGAGTGCCGGTTTTGAGGTCCCAGACCTTGACACGACCGTCGGATCCTCCGGAGATAATACGAGACTCGTTGAATTGGAGGGAGGTGACACTGTTGTCATGTGCAGCGAGGCGGTGGATTGGAGAAAGTGTTTCGAGAGACCAGACACGAACGGAGCCGTCAGAGCCACCAGTACAGAGGATAGAGTGGCGGAGTTGGAGCTGACCGACCAAGGAGGTGTGACCTTGCAGAATAGCAAGACATCGTCCGTCAAGAGGATCCCAGATTCGAACACTGGTGTCCAGACTGCCTGTGGCGACGCGCTTTCCGTCGAATGCAATAGCATAAATCTGGCTGAAGTGACCATGGAGAACTCGCAGACATTTGCCCTCTGAAATGCTCCAAATCCTGGCTGTAGTATCGTAACTTCCAGATGCGATCAGGTCGCCGTGAACTTCTAGACAACGGACACTGGCTTGATGGCCAACAAGAACATGCTTGCAGAAGCCTTTTTGAATGTCCCAGATTCTGAGTGTGGTGTCACGAGATCCAGTAATTGCAGTGTTAGCATCGCACATCTTGAGACATCGTACCGTCGAGCTATGGCCTCTGAGAGTATGAAGACTTTGACTGTTTGAGATGTCAGTAACACACCTACTACATCGTCCGACATTCCACTTACCCAGTAGCCATGTTCCAAACTCGCACATCTCGATCGCAACCCCCACTGACCAAGATGTCTCCCCACGGTACCATAGCCCATACGCCCATCATATGGCCATGTAGTGTTTTCTGATGTGTGCCATCCGAGTCGAATACATGAATCTTTGCATTATCCAGAGCCACGATAATGTATCGATCTGTGAGATGTAGACTAGTGACAACACCGTGTTCGGGCGTGATTTGCCTTGCTTTCATGACACCTCCTGTCCTCCATGCTGTTTCGACCATATATTTTCGCTTGAACTGTGACCGATACGACATGTGCTTATCCCGCTTGCTCAGTGGTGTTTCGTTGGCGACGATGCTTCCTGATGCCGATGCTGATGGTGTGGTCAGGTCTGGTGCACTTACGGTTGCATAAGGAGTATTTAGGCGTTGGACAATTCCTAGGCTTGTCTGCTGTTGCATGCCATAAGGATCCATTGGGTTGTATGGCCGAGGTCTTCGACGATGTGCTTGTTCTACGTCCGAGAGCTTTCTGTATGCATGTCTTTCACAAAGTGCCTTCCATGCCATATCGTCGTTTATTAGTTCATGCCATCGCTTCGATACTTGAGCTGCACGAGCAAGAGTTCTTGGATGGTCGACGAAGGACAATATCTACGGACAGTCAGCTATCCTTCCTTCTATCCCGTTCAACGATCCGACTCACGCGTAAGCATATCTCATTTGGAAGAGTCGAGAATGGATCCTTCTTCAACCTCGGACACACGATGTTGTGAACAAACGTCAGCATCTGGCTATCGCACATGTTGATCAGCTCCGCCAATATCCTCTGCTTTTGCGATGCCGGCGCATCCTTGAACCTGGCTCGGAAGTCTCTATGTTGCTTTTCTTCATCTACGTCTGCCTTACTCCAATCTCCGAGTCCGGGCAAGCGATGATTCGGCGATGGACTTGGTGCTGGTGTTGGTGGTGATGCTGGTGCTGATGGCAAGTTGTTATTTGGTAGTGTAGTAGCCATCGGACTGCTCGGTGTTCGTATGCTTCGTTGCTTGGAGGGATGTGAAAGGATGCTTCGTCGCCGACTTTGCCGTTGACTGCCAGCAAATGAAGTTTGTGATGGGGAAGAAGCGTCTAAGCTGGAGCGGAGGTCGTCGTCATCGGACTCGGGCGCGTAGTATGGGTGCGAGACTTGGGTATCGGTCGTGAGATCTTCGTCTTCTTCATGGAACGATCGTTCCTGATCGACCATGTCAAAGGTTGGCTGTTATAGGGCGGAAGAGTGGGTGGTCTGTCAACCACACGAATGAATGTATATTGATGGCGAGAGTAGTTGCGTAAGCTAGGTCTTTGCGCGATATCACTGTGAGAAAGAATATACAGCTTGGACTATTTCGTGAGTTTTGCACGGATGACACGAATAATGAGTGTTTACTGTTGACGAAGCGGTGTAAGAGGCTTCAGAGGAAGTGCCTCCCCGCTTAGCGTGGCTGTACCAAACTTTCGAACCTAACGCTGATTCACTACGAAGCGCGTGCTAGTTTGACAGCACACATCTGGGGCATTCTCCCTGCTTGACAAGCTTGCCGAAGAGGATTGTGCAGATTGAAAGCTTTGAGGCAATCCTTTTTAAACAGGTCAAAAGATTGCGTTGCTACTATCACCAGTATCATTGGTTCTATTATCTTGCTTGATGACCTATGTACTCTGATGTCCATGCCCGAGCTGCGCGAGCAATGGTAGAAGCATACCGATACATACAAGCAATGTATCCCGTATATCTGCCGGTCGGCTTTCGCCCTTTGCTTTCGATGTTCGTGATGAATAGGCGAGTCCGTTGCTGAATCCATTCGAGCTTTCTTCCTGTGCTTCTACACTCGCTTCTTGCATAGCATGCATTGCGACATACCTGGCTCGTTGTTAGCTTCGATGTACGTCCATTGTGATTCCTCGACTCACAAGAAGGTACCACCAGAGAACAAAAGCAACATCCCTGTAGCAAACTCCGTGCCTTGGCCACCTTTCACACCTTCTCCACCAAATATATTGACAAGAATCCATGTAGTTATTGCTGCGACTGGTGCCGCCAAGCTGAACACAATCAAATGTGCTCTAGTCTGCCTCTTTGACCTCCCCTGCTTCAGTAGTACACTTGTCAAACCAAACGCTGCAGGCGCCTTGTGTATCATCAGAGCGAGGAATACAATCAATCCTGTACTCGCTTGTGAGACGAATGACGATGCTGCCAGGGCAATTCCGTCGGCCGCTGCATGTATCACAAGTCCAATAGTTGTCGCTGAACCCTTGTGCGCAGGAGCAGAGGTGGCCATGGGATCGAGCTCGTCGAGGGACTCGTCCTCTACACTAAGTCTGGGAGAGCTGACGCGATGAGGACCTTGCGATAGCGCAGCGAGCGAGATGTGCATAGGTTTTCGTGGGGATAAGTTTGAGGCAATTCGTGGGAGCTGATCTATTAAGTACATCAAGATAAAACCTGATATCAAAGAAATGCCTATCCAAGCATGTGGCTCGTGGTGTGAATGTGTCTCTTCTGCAAGCCGGCGGACCATATATGCTGGGGCATCGAACCGAGACGGATCATCGAGAAGATCGGCCTGGCCTGCACCAGTCTTTGGGATCTCTTTTATAGGCTCAACATGTGGTGAACGAGCTGAACTGCTGTATAATGTTTCTATGCCTTCCGGGATGATTATTATGAGGCAAGTGCCTAATAGGAGGCCGGTGCCAATAGCAGAGATGATGCGCGAGTGGTTTTGAGAGAGACCGAAACTGAGTGGTAATGAGCCAGCCAGAAAAGACCTGCAATGATTGTTAGCGAGAGTGGACGCGAAGTGGGCTACAGACGTCCTCACGCTAAGCCCATGACCAAGCTAAAGCTCAGCAATGTGAAAAGTCCTTGCCACATTGTATAGGTGCAAGGAATCCAGTACAGAGCTAGACTGTCTCACACAATGCCCATTGCCGAAACAAATGTAAGATCTGGGGATGGTCTTCACCTGAAACAGGGGACGAGTTTCAGGTTTCAGGGGCGATAGGGCTGGCCTAGTCGCTCCACGTCTCCACCTTGACGGGAAGCCTGCCTGGCGGGCGTTATCAGACTTTCAGGCGTAAACATTTTGAAGATATAAGAGAGAGAAGTAGAGGGGAACAGATTGCGATGATCTAGTCCCCTAGACGAAGCGCACCTTTGTTGGTGGCACTTCTTCCCAACCAAATCACTACTCATGCTAGAAGGATGCAGAATGGTCACAGCATTGTTTCCCCCCACGACCAATATGGATTGACACCCGCCGTAACCACCAGGCCAGTTAAAGTTTACCACTACTAGCTCCAGGACTCGAATGATTTTGGCACAAATATACCCCTCCTCAAATGCCTCACGACCTAAAAGCATACTGCCAAGACTTTTGCATGTGACCGACGCTGTCGTGCTTCACCGTAAACAACTTAAGCACTCTCCGATTTCATCGTCTCTAGCAACATCCTCCAATTTTGACAATTCAAATTATCACACCAAACATGGATAAGATTCAAGGTTTCGGACGCAGCTTCACGTGAGTACCATGCGCTCGCTCGTGCCACTTCTCCCAACAAATATGACAGATGCTGACGCTATAGCTGATAGAGCTTCCTTCTCACCCTTTGCGCAGCGCACTCAGCAGTTTGTCAAAGAGAGTCTTGGTCAGGCAGGAGAGAAAGTCAGTAATTACTCGAGATAAGAGGAACGATATGAAAACTGATACAGGTCAGACGGACCTTCCCCCTGAGTATGTCGAGCTAGAGAAGCGCGTGGATGCTCTCAAGGAAGCTCATCAGAGGATACTCAAAGTGACGTGTGTATACAAAAAGCAGATTGTCCTGTTTGTGAGAGCTGCTGACAACAGTTCTTAGTTCGCAATACACAAATGAAGCTTACGACTACCCACCCAACATTCAGGAGAGTGCGCTCGACCTTGGCCGCACCATTCAAGACAAAGTCTCTCTACTTTCCACTGTCCAGTCTCCCAAGGAGGTCGCCGCTGCTCTTACAGCTCCTCCTTCCGCAAAACCACAGCCCAAGACCTTCAACCACGCCATTGCTCGTGCTTCCTTGGCATCATCTCAACTCCTTCATGGCGCCAACACCGGCACTGGAGCGAACAGCATCAACACGAACGCTACCAGTGGCACCGTAAAGGAGGACGCGCTCGCCACTGCTCTCGAGAAGTACGCCATCGCAGAGGAGAAAGTTGGCGAAGCACGCCTTCAACAAGATTCACAAATCCAGCAGAAGTTCCTTGTTGGCTGGAGCACAACTCTCAACAGTCAATTGACCCAAGCAAATAAGGCTAGACGTGATGTTGAGAATGCGCGTTTGGCTCTTGATGCCAGTAAGGGCAGACAACGAGCCAGTGCTCAGCACCGTGGTTTCAACCCCGATGTCGACTCCATGGTCCCATCCGCAGAGACAACCAAGGATGTGGAGGTCAAGGAAGACGAATTTGTCGCTGCAGTCGAGAAAGCTGAACAAGTCATGAAGAACGTACTTGATACTCCTGAGCCTCTTCGAAACCTGAGCGAGCTGATTGCAGCGCAAATGGAGTTTAACAAGAAGGCATATGAGATTTTAGCTGAGTTGGCACCAGTTGTCGATCAATTGCAGCAGGATCAGGAGGTAAGTTTGAATGACCGTTGCACCCTTCGAATGTCTTGCTAAGAAACACACAGACTGAGTATCGCCAAACCAGAGGCAATGCCTAGATGGGGAAGGACCAGGGCACATTGGTACCGTTCTGGTAGATATGATCGGAAGCCGAACATGATTAATGGGATGGGAATCAGTGATGGATTTGGAGTATGGATAAATGCACAGTGCACGATGCTCTATGATTATTGATGACTTAGGAATAAACCATTACTCTTCGTTCCAACCATCGAGAATACCTTTCCTTGTGAGCATGGAAAATCAAGGCCGGAATCATAAGTCCAACAAGACTTGCTTATTGTCCATGAATCAATGAAAAAGCTCGCCTCGTCTGCAAAACAAACTATCGCCTTGGACTAAATCAAGCTTGATTTCAACCCCGCAATGCGTACCTGAAGATCCCAGATACCAAGCTTTCCAGCCGTTTCACACGCGCGTCACGCAACTTGTCCTTAAAATGCCTTCGCTTGTCCCAATTGTTCGTGACCGAATAACTCCTGCGTCGCAATGGCGCCAAAGTCAGCTACCACGACAGAAGCAGTCCCAAGCACACTCACCTCCCTCGAAGCCTACACACTCCTCGCAATCTCAGCTTCCTGCGTAGCCATCCTCGCAAACACTCTCAATGGACCCGGGGCACCACTGGCAGTATCGATCGCGTTCAGTGGATTGGCCTTTACCATAGCATACTCCCTTATACGATGGCTTGGCCCTTCGTTTATGCGCGTCGGATTGAACGGCAAGGATATGAGTAAGGTGAGGAAGATAGAAATGTGCGTCGACTTTTCGCAGTCTTGATTTCAACTGCAAGAGGAAGAAGATGATGCTTAAGAGGAGTGTTTCTGTGCATAGGAGAGGGTATGAAGAGCAGCGCGCCGTGACTGACATGTCCGACTTCCCAGACCGGAGACGATGGGCGCCGTATGCGCTGTTGTCTACCTCCTCGCCATTATCGTCTTCATACCATTTCCATTCTATAAAGATATTGTCGCTGCAACATCAGGAGGAGAGAGTAAAGATGTGATGCTGGAAGTCACGGATGTCAATGTCGGGAGACATTTGCACAGGTTCCCACATAGCAAGGTACTGTTTGCTTTAGTCACTACGCAACCTGGTCTCAAGACACTGATACAATGCTCGTAGCTCGCTTCCTACCTCTCAGCAATCCTCTCCCTTCAATCCGTCGTCATCCTAGGTCTCGGAGATGACCTCTTCGACATTCGATGGCGACATAAAGTCCTCATCCCGGCATTCGCTTCAATACCGATGTTGATCGTCTACTTTGTTGATTTTGGCGTCACAAGCGTTGTAGTACCCACAGCATTACGACCGTATCTCGGCGAGATCATGGATCTAGGTAAAGTGTTTATCTGACAAGACTCATACGAACAACGCACTAACGCTTCTATCTCAAGGCTGGCTCTACTACGCCTACATGTCCTCAATCTCCATCTTCGCCCCAAACAGCATCAACATCCTCGCAGGCATCAACGGCCTCGAAGTAGGCCAAAGCATCGTCATCGCTCTCCTAATCCTGCTCAATGACCTCCTCTACCTCCCACGCTCCCTCCTCTTCTCCCTCCTCCTCCCCTCCACCACCACCCACCTCCCAACATCCACGCACCCCACAACACCCGCACTCACACCCGCCCAATCAGCGCACCTCTCAAGCATCTACCTTCTCCTCCCCTTCCTAGGCGTCTCCCTCGCCCTCCTCAAACACAACTGGTATCCCGCCCGCGTCTTCGTCGGCGACACATACTGCTACTTCGCCGGCATGGTGTTTGCCGTCGTTGGCATCCAGGCCCATTTCAGCAAGACGCTGCTTTTGCTTATGGTGCCGCAGATACTGAATTTTGGGTATAGTGTGCCGCAGTTGTTTCACTTGGTGCCGATACCGAGACATAGACTGCCGCATTTTGTTGCGTCTGCAGGGGCGACGGAGGGCGTGTTGGAGGCGAGTTGGGTTGATTTTGGAGCTGTTGTGGGTAATGGGACGACAGTGCCGGCGACGACGGGATTGCCAAAGTACAGAACCCTCGCCAAACCGCGCAAGCCGAAGCGAGTCGTCCAAATGGGCATGAAAGTGCTGCATCGATTACATTTATTGGATATTGAAGTTGATCCGGCGACGGGTGAGGTGACGAGATGTACGAATATGACGTTGATCAATCTGTGGCTGGTGTGGTTTGGGCCGAGGAGGGAGGATAGGTTGTGTCTGGAGCTGATGGTGTTTCAGATGTGTTTGGGATTGGTGGGGTTGTGGGTTAGACATCGCTTGGCGTTGGTGGTTTTTACGAGCGATAATCTGTAGGGTAAGGGGGAGGGGAGTGATGGTGCATGGGAATTGGCAACGTGGTGGGGTTGTGTGCTTGGAGATGATGGGATGGTAAGTGTGTATTCTGCTTTCATGCACTCTTACCATCAGTGAATTTCATGCATATTTAGAGGATTTTCCTAGAACATGCACTCTTGACAGTGTCATAATCCAGCGGTTGTACCGATCAAGGGCTTGAATAGATCTCTACCTGTAGCTTCTTCATGTCCGAACGCTTACAGTTGTAGCTCATCTGACGTACTTGGAAGATGCGCAGCAATCTCTACGACCGTATTCCTGATGCAAGGATGAGCGATACCAATTGTTGCAGCTACGGTGCCAATTTGACGAGCAACATATCTATTCATATTGATCTCAAATTCAAAGACGGCACAGGAAAACTACATTATCACCACTACATCTGATGTAGAAGACGCATGCCCAGTCAAGCACACTGACGATAGGTTGGTGTACATCTTCATAACGCGCCAGAAGTAGTCGTGAATTTTTCCAGATCTTCGGTGTATTGTCACGCATTTTGCATACACAATGAGATAAAACTCGTATCGCAGTCTTTAGACGTTGTCTCGTTGCTGACGAGGCAATATGTAGTAGCGAAAGAACCTTTTGCTGCTACTTTCCTTTTATTAAAGCCCGGACAGTAGGCAAACGAGAAATCTTTCGCCGTACCCCATTTTACACATCTTTCTTTGAAGTCGAAGAATACCGTACCTCCTAAGGTAAGCTGCTCGTCGGGCTCGATCCTCCTAAATACTATGACCAGGACTATCTTGATTTCATTTTCTAGGATATCTACTTTGATATCCTCTAATAGCAAAGTCTCCTGGTCTGCGAAGTTATGCCATGTCTCAGTCTCTTGCCAGATATAATCTTCTTTCCCAAGGCGCTGCTGGATCATGCTCTCTTCCTCATTAATACGATACCGGATAGTCTAGGAGGGTGAAACGGTCTAAGCATCTTCTACCAGAATCTTCGAGTATAGACACCACTCCACGTGCAGAGCTGTCTACGAGAATCTTATATATCGTTTCCTTCTTTTTAGCCAAAGCGCTCCCATGGCCAGTACTTCCGGAGAGTATACGTTGGGATTGCCAGGACTCTTTCTTATTGACGTGTTGACATACAACACCCGCAAACTCTGAACAGGTGTCACCACCTTTTGCTAAACCCCTTCCTTCGCCACATATCTCCTTATACTAACTAGCTAGCTACAGGTTTTTATCCTTAGGCGAACCCACGAGTGCGAAAAAGACCAATCGTAGTGGCTTGGGCTCCGTAGGAGGAACCCCGTTCGACTACCCAGATGTTGATGATACTGTCTTCTCCAGCAAGATCCTGCAGGCCAATCGATGGGTAAGAAAGCGTAGTCCTTTATATGGAGTGCCATAGGTATATTAGATAGAAAAACAAGAGAGATGGACTGATCAGATCCTAGTTATTATCGACCTAGAGGAGAAGCATTGCAGAAGGAATAAACCCGGTATATAATACTTATGAAGAGTTTGACAGGCACAAATAGGTCCCGGCAGCAACCTTGTTCGCTCTGACCAAATTAACACGCTCATTGACGGGCATCTTGCCTTCAGCAACGAAACCATAGTGTATGTCCTTGTGGTTGGCCAGATGAGTCGAGTTGCCCAATGGGCAAGTGTCGTGCAATCCTCATGATCACAGATAGAATCGCGGTCGTCAATGTGCACCTGTTCGCGAGCTCGTTTAGCCATGGCAATGGCAGCCCGGCCCTCCTCATCATACGACTTCTTGTGATGGTCAAGAAGAAATTGTGTATCGAACGACTCTTTCCGCTGTCTCAGTGTCAACTTGATACTTGTCAAGTACGGCAATCCTGTAAGCTGCAGCATGCTCCAGGGTCGATTCTGATGGGCCGCTGCCTGGTGAAGTCCAAGTGTCCATGAGTACGTTGTGTCCGTCAAAACCACGCCATTCAAAGTCGACCCCGTCCAGATCTGGAGTCTTCCAAGGCCATCCCCGCATCCCACTGTATGCTCGGTCTCTCTTCATATCCTCCATGGCTGCTCCGAACGCAGCCGAGAGCATGGACTCGATCTCATACCAAATTGCAGCCAAGTGATCATCTGCGTCCGACAAGCTCTCGAATGGAGCGCCTCGAGCCAAAACAGCCCAGTCATAACGAACCTCGTCGTTGTCGGTTACGTCCTGCCGAAACTGATGAAATCATTGTCTATATCATCGACGATATCGAGTTTCGACTTCGTTTTCGGCTAAGTAGGCGCTGTCAGCTTGCGCAGAGATTGATACGGTGGTAACCATGTGTAACCATTGTTCACAGTATTTGTTTTCAGTGCAGCTTAGGCCCTGTGGTCTAGAGCGGCTTTGTGGTGACGTACTTGACGGAAGACCTTGTACAACCTGGAAGCATCATTGGCGACGACTTTATCGCAGCCGGAGAGGCCATATACCAATGAGATAGTGAATTGGCTCTATCATGGACAATGTGAGATTAGTCTTATAAAGAAGTCGCCTGTTTCTACTGACCTCAAGATAAGGCATAGGAGGAATACGGCTTCGAGGACACCAACACAAGCGAGCTGAATAAGAACGCGAAACCCTTTGTATGGAGTGCCATAGGCATATTGAATAGAAAACAAGAGAGATGGATTGATCAGATCCTACTTAGTAACCTCCAAGAAGAGAAGGATTACACAAGGAATAAAACCTGTAAGTAATAATTGTGAAGACTGCCGACAGGATTCACTTTAGGAAGTGCCTCTCTATCCGCCCTTTCCTTATCCTCCCGTGATGGAAGCGTGTAATGCTGTACCCCTTCTAGATGCTTGTTGCGTGGATGATCCTACGCTTGTCTTCCTGCCACCAAGGTTGATGACCAGGAAGCCGCGGACATCATCTTTTTTGAGCTTGACTGTTACGGTGGTACCCTTTGCCAGTCGCTTCAGATGTGGAAAATGTCTTTCGCGGAATATGTCTGCCTTCGACGTCTTCTTATCCTTCTTCTCCTTCTTCTCTAGTGGCACCTGCGTAGCATCCGTTTTGTTCTCTACTGCCGCTTCACTACTAGAATGCGTTTAGTGTTCTTATTGCGCGTCGTAGCTAGTTGTCGTTGTAACCGGATCTGGTCTGTTTGCAAGGTGTTAAGTTAGTCTTGAAGCTGCTCGACCCTTACTTCCGACGCCCTACGATCTACTCGGTTATAATCTAGAGTATAGATGCGATGGGATATCTACTTACAGCTCCATTCTTCGGGGAATCCTTATAAGGCCCAGATAATGAAAACAGCTTGACCGAAGCTAAGACTAATCATTTAATATTACAATGTTGCATCGGTGCACTCCCATTCCTTAAGGGTGTTGTTTATGGCGACCTTTAGTAGCTTGCAATACTAGACGCCTTTAAGGCCAAACACCCATCTAGCTACCTAGTAGGTAGAAAAAAACATTATTATGTTGGTCTAGTTCCTAACGTGATAATCTAGAAGGATAATATTACCCTCTTCTTACCACTTTCACCTACTTCGTATACCGCCGTTGTTCTTACCTCTAGCACCCGAACTAGCACCTAACCTATTATCAATACATCCTATTAGTGTTCAACTTTAGTTTCGAGTCGCCTTTTACCTTAAACTTCGTCCCTTCGTGGTCCTCGATGTGCAAACTCCAAACAAGCTAGCATAGGAAGACAAAGAGGCCGCAAAAGTAAGCCACCCGTTGCTTATACACCTCCTTATTAGCAAATATTCCGACAATGTCCACGATGCCCTAGAAGGGATCGAGGAAGTAGTAAGTTAATATGATATCATCGACGTCGCATAATTTGCTAAAGAACTATGCTCGTTAGGCACTAGGTATTTCCTTGATTTTAGACCATTGTTTGACAACGGAAGTCACGGCTTTGGGAATAAATCGAACATTTTGTAGTAAGCCTGCTCATTCTACTTCTTAACTCGTTAGACCTATTTATCCCTCATAGGTTTATTGGCGGCGTTAACTCTTGTTGATATGATGTAGTCGGCGACATATTGTGTGGTTGTCCTAAGGTAGACAAGCCAGTAGGCCTTACTATTCATTTTAATCTTCTTATCGACATGCTAGAATTCATCTTCTTCGGTATCTTTAACCTTAGCACTACTAAAGGTTAATAGGACCTGTCCAGCTCGAGTCGGTAACATATCGTGTAGCTACTGTCTTATCTCTTGGACTTCGTTGTATGATTGTTGTACAGACTCCAACACCAGCTCCACTACCAAAGAGAGGACGACAACCTTCTGAGCTCTTGCATGCTTGTCAAGGCTAACGCTTTGCGAGCGGTGGTTCTCATAAAGAGAAAGGGCAAAGGAGAAGCACCAGCATGGTTTCGGGACACCAAAACAAGCAACATGAAGACGATAGCGGGAACCGCGGTGTGTGGATTGCCCTAGGCAGTGTAATCGCGAACAAGAGAGAAGGAATGAAGATATCCTAGTTAGTATCTTGTTAGCATGAGAAGAAATAGAGAAAGAATCAAAACCTAGAGTTATATTCGTGAAGCGTGCTGATAGGACTAGAGAAGTGACGCAGCGAGGTCGGAGCTTAAGGTACATGCAACACCAAGCTGAACGATCTGCAGTGTGCCAACAAATACAACCGCTCTCCTCACAAGCATTGTGAGTCGTCCACTCCTTAGGGATCCGAGTGTCGTCTGCATGGTCTGTCATGGCCCATAGATTCCCTGTAGTGTCAAATAATAGTCAGGTGTTTTCTTAGCAGCCAACAAGAACATAGAGAACAAGTTGCTGTGAGGCGTTTCAGAAAGGGGCATCACTTCTGACTTAAGTATGACCTGCAACGTTTCGCTGTTTCTCCTGGAGAGGGACGGATATTGCCTTGCCCTCCGATTCCTGGTCTGACATAGTAACGAAAACGGCATTCTTGTACTCACAATCGTGCCTCTTCGGCGCGGTCCTTGAGCAATCTGTTTAGCCGATGTTTCTCGACCCCATATATTGTCACGACCACAATTGTCCATGGTCTGGTCTCAGGGTGCCACGCAGGACTGTAGACGCTAGCATGACCAACGATCTTTTTCCAGACAATACGCACAGCTGAGCCGGGGAGCACGACTACCTTGGAGTGAAGCATTAAAGTTATGAGAGATGGAGAGTAAGCACATTCAGGTTCATGCCCAATGAAGTACATACCAGCCTCCAGTCTTGCACAAACGCCTGCATATCCCGATTCCTACATCCAAAACATCTACCATCTACCAGAGCCCTCTCTATAGCTTACTCTTGGAGATGATCATACCGTTCACTTCACCGAAGACCTTGACAGCCTCATCTATCATCTCGTCCATGATGACCTTTGCGCTCTTCCTCTCATTAACTACTGCCGCCACCTTGCCCATGAGGAATGGTCGTGCCTTGTTGAAGTCAGTATGTGGGTAAACAGGATATACTGGTTGAAACTATGTAACGTACCTGATCTAACGTATCGTCATCAAGATCGTCACCTCGGCTATCAATATCAAACTCAACTGGAATCTTGCCAGACTCAGTCAACTGCTTAATTTCTGCCTGTCGGTTGGTTTCCCAATCATCGATGTAAGGATTTTTTCTCACACGAAGTGGACGACCAGTGAAGATGATGGTACGGACATTGTCGTCAAAACCACTCGTTTGCACGGCCTCTTGGTGTGACTTTGATGCGCCGGCCTCCTCACTGAGCACGAATCGAGTACCGATCCATACGGCACTTGCGCCTAGTGTCAAGGCCGCTGCTAGACTTTGGCCATTGTATAGACCACCAGCGGCAATGACTTGAACGTCGCGACCCGAGGGCGCTTTCTTGCCCTTGCACATTGCTGCGACTGTGGGAATGAGGATGGATGTAGGGACGTCTCCGGTGTGTCCACCGCCCTCACCTCCTTGGGCACAGATCATGTCGACACCAATGTCGAGACACTTTTGAACGTGCTTAGGGTGACCCTGAAGAATGTGGTCAGTCTGATGCTAGATAGGTGGTGGACACGGTGCAAGACTTACGATCATGTTCATGTAGAGAACGCCGTGTTGGTGTAGCTTGTCAACGATAGCCTTCGGTGGGACACCAACAGCAGACACAAAGAGCTTGGCTCCGCTCTCGATGATGATGTCGACTAGGTCGCCGAGCTTTCCTTTTGTGTAATCATCTATACGCAAAAGTGTCAACATTCTGCTCTTTTCTAGTAGAGACTAGAGATTTAGCCGAACATACAGTTGGTCTTCCTGGCTCCCGCGCCGACCTGAGGGAGTAACAAATCAACGCCAAATGGTGCATTCTTGTCGTGTAAGAAGCCCTTCAGCTCGGCAATTTGCTCGCGAAGCATATCAGGTGTGTAGCCCACTCCTCCTATTACTCCTAGACCACCAGCATTCGTCACGGCTGCTGCGAGCTTGGGGCCCGCAGCCACGTTCATGCCAGCAAGCATGATGGGGTGCTTGATGCCGAGGAGCTCGGTGGTGGTTGTTCGTATTTGCTGAGGGGAGGCCATGGTTGTGTATTGTGTTGTATACTTGGGGAAGTCAAGAGATGGCTCGATGTCTTTGTGCTGGAGTTGTAGAGACAATGAAACCAACGGAAGATGGAGGTGAAGACACGATGCAAGAGCAAGATGTAGACGAGATGGTTACATGTACTACAGTAAGACGATCCGGGGCTGTATGCGGGGTCTCCATATCGCCTCGGTGACACGTGCGCTTAAAGCCAAAATATCAAATTCAATATCAAAGATTGCTGCTGGGCTCTTGGTGAAGATATATTGACCTGCTCGTCATTGCTTTCTTGGACTGATGTCGAGTCCTTGGCTTGCCCGTCGTGCTCATGTAGTCCGACGCGCCTTTCCAGTGCGTGGTAATTGCTCGACCACAAGAAAAATCAGCTTCGTGAGATCCGCCTCTGTTCCTTTTTGCATTCAAGCTGAAGGAAGTGTACGAGGCCGACAGGCGCTCAGGACAATCAGCAGATTTTCATGGGACCCATTTCACATGAATCCAGTCACCCGAAGATGCAACTCCAGCATAGTTGCGGCAAAAATGAAACACCGTGTCTTCATTGCACTAGGAAGTAATATGGGAGACAGAATAGATATGATAGAGCAGGCATGTAATTTGCTCGATAAGCATGACAGCATCAAAGTCATACGTACCAGTGGCTTATGGGAAACCAAAGCGATGTATGTTATTGATCAGGCAGATTTCTTGAATGGAGCTTGTGAGGTAGGTATGTTATCACACTCCATACACAATTGAAAATTGTTCGCATAGTTCTCACATTATGAATAGATTGAGACTACTCTTGGGCCCATAGATTTACTTGATGAACTGCAAAGGATTGAAAATGCACTCAACAGAGTCAAACTTGTAGACAAAGGACCTCGAACGATAGATCTGGACATTCTCCTATATGACAATGAAGTGATTCAGCATGAACGACTGCAAGTACCGCACAAGCTGATGCTAGAACGAGCATTCGTCCTCGAACCACTGGCAGAGTACGCGAGTATTTGTACAGCGTTCACGTTGCCTATACTAACTAAACCTCAGGATGATACCCGATCAAATCATCCCCACCGACACAACCAAGATATCAATAAAGCAGCACCTACACAAACTACCTCCAGCAGATCGACCAGCAACCACACTCATTCCCATATCTCCCAACTCACCACCACTAAAACCCTTGCTCCCCTCCCGCCGTACCCAACTAATGAGCATCATCAACCTAACCCCCGACTCCTTCTCCGACGGCGGCGTGAACCCCATCACTCCCTCCTCAGACTCAAACTCCACCACCACCACCGCCTTCACCAACCTAATGTCTTACCACCTCAAAGCCGGCGCCACAATCCTCGACATCGGCGGACAATCCACACGTCCCAACGCTCCCATGATCACCGCAGCCGAAGAAACCAACCGCATCCTCCCCAGTATCCGCTCCATCTCCAGCCTCCTCAGCTCTTTAAACAGCTCCGCAAGCATAAGCATCGACACCTTCCGCGCAGATGTAGCTCACTCCACCATCTCCGCCGGCGCGCACATCATCAACGACGTTTCCGGCGGCCTCTTAGACAAGAATATGCTTCCCACAGTCGCCGAACTAGGCTGCACCATCATCCTAATGCACATGCGCGGCGATCCATCAACAATGAACAGCCGCGAGAACACCAGCTACCCCCACGGCCTCATCCCCACAATCGCGTCTGAACTCCTCGCCCGCGTCCGCGCCGCAGAAGAGGCTGGTATCCGTCGCTGGCGCATCATCTTGGATCCCGGGATCGGCTTCTCCAAGACACAAGCACAGAATCTGGAGATTTTGCGCCGGTTCGAGGAGTTACGGGATTGGCCGGGGTTGAGGGGGATTCCATGGTTGGTGGGGGCGAGTCGGAAGGGGTTTATTGGGAAGATTACGGGGGTTAAGGAGCCCAAAGAGAGGAGCTGGGGCACTGCGGCTGTGGTGGCGGGGTGTGTGAGGAGTGGGGTTGATGTTGTTAGGGTGCATGATGTGGAGGAGATGGGGAGGGTGGTTAGGATGGCTGATGCGTTGTGGAGGGTATGAGGTAGGTGGCGAGGATCGGGAGATGGTTGGGTGTCGGATGAAAAGTGGACTGGTGGAAAGGTGGCTTGGCATTCGCTGAAGCTTTGAGCAGACGAATCGAACTCGATATAGTCAAAGGATGAAGCTTGATGCGAGACGACAGAACTCGATGTAACAGAAGATGGAGAATGAATGTCGGGCGAAAAGTAGAGAGTCTCAGCTATGCGTATGATACAGATACCAAAATGCCGATTGAAAGCAAACATTCCACACCCAGATGGAACCAACGTCGAATCCATCATTGGCCTGCTTATCTTGGTCTCCGGAACGACCCGTCAACGATAACTGGACCACTACTTGTCGTATTCCTGTCAACATCCCGGTTTTCAGCCTGCGAAGCCCTACTAGCATCAACCAATTCCTGTACACCAGTATCGAGTTGCACATGATAAGACCAGCTCTCAGTAGGTGCATGTCTAGGGGTATTGTCCACACCAACGCCCTGGTCCGCTCTATCATGCCTTATGCTTTCTCTTCTCCTGTAAAGCTCGACGTTAAGTACTCTGCCCATCAAGGTCGAACCGTCTAGTGTACCAACAGCAATCAATGCTTCCACGGGAGAGTTGAACGAGATCGTTGCGGATACGGCAGTAGATGTGCGTCTTGAGCCTCGTCTGTGGTGGATGTCGACATCGACAACTTGTCCTGCTTGAGTAAAATAGCCTCCGAGGTGTTCTTTCGTAGTTGAGGAAGAGAGATGCTTGACGTAAACTCGGTGTTCTTGTAGCCGTGGATGTGCTTGGAAAGTCGCAGGGATGGCATCAAACAATACTTGAGGGGGTTCGGAGGAAGGATTGTAGTTCAACCTAGAAGCAGGGCCGATGGTAGGACTATAATCGGAGTTGTAGGAGAAGCTGGAGTCGGTATTCAAGTGATACGAGATAGTGGAGTCCCGTCGCTGGCCAGCACTTGAGTAAGTGAGCTCTTGTGTAGAGGCTATCTCTAGCCGGGCTAACCATGAAGTATGCTGCGGGTCAGAAGCAAGTGATGGAGACAGAGGGACACCACCTGACAGAGATGGCCTGTGCTGGGCAGTGACAGGCGAACTCGATATCGACGGAATGGTCGCTCGTGATACATACTGAGGTATGAAGACAACTGAAGGAGATGTTGCTGCGGAAGATGGTCTGCTGGACAGAATAGGCCTCCTGATAAAGTCGCAATCGTGACGGCTAGGAGAGATATAGCAGTTGCAGGTAACTGCCACATTCACACCAGAAGTCTCCTCCCACCAGTGTACAGACCGTCCTTCGCGAGCGATGAGAAAGTCTGATGCTGATTAGGATTGGCCAAGTGAACAGGCGTGGGCTGGAGATTGACCATAAACTAACTGAGTAGAAGTTCTTGACCTCACAGGGATAGTAACCCCAAGCGAATTCCGAGCGTTGGCGAAGATGGTGCCTACTCTGACATTGCACGCGGTCTGAATTAGATCTTTCAGGTATTGCCACTGGGCATTTGGCGATCCTGGTGGTAGAGGCTCCTAGTGGACGACTTAGCTGAAGACCCGCCCACGAAATTCAGTAACACATACGCCTCTTACTGCGAGAACATGGCTACTGCGATCTCGATCCATTATTACGCCTTGTAGATAAGTGCAGCTGGGTCGAGAATGTGGCGAAAGTCCAGAGGTGTTTTTGGAAAGCTAGAAAGGCTGGGGGAAGTTTCTTAGAATTCCCAACCTACTCCTCGAAGTAGTTTGCATGTCGAGCAATGGCAGTCGAGTTAAATAGACAGCTTCTAGCAGGCATACTGGCAAATGCTGGCAAGTTCCGCCAATCATTTTGGTGCTAATGTGGTCGTACACAGCGGCGCATTGCTTTGTGCAACACCAGTGTACAGTAAAGATGGAGGTCACTAACCTTAAGACGTATTGGGAACAAGCAATGAGACAGCCTATGCGGCTAGCTATCTTCGGATAGTCAGCTTCGAGTCCACTTATAGTGCAGAATCGTTCAATGATTCAAGCACGGTCAAATGCGTGATTGGCTGCAAAGCTATTATCCAGAAGTTGCTGCCCAGAATCACCAGTCAGGGACTTCTACAAGCAGTCATCGTATGCACCCTGCCGTAAAGACGGAGCTTGAAAGGTGTAATCCTCGTCCTTATCACATTATACGCCGTTGTTAGGCCGAAGCGGCAGCTGTCCACCAGGATCACCTGCTCTGACGACTACCCATGAGGGGGGCCAAGGGTCACAAGGCGTGAGCATGGACGTCTGGGCAATTGCAATGGTCGTTGTTACGGGTCGGTAGACTGATGGAGTATCTTGTAGCCAATGAAACGGCTATTCAGCCCAAATTCACCTCAGACATATCTTGTGAACCGTGGAATAGTCTAGCCGGCTTCATACTTCAGCTTCGTATTTCTGCGCACGAGCCAAGGCTCCATGTCTTGGTCATGATGCCTAGAGTCACACGGCTTGAGGCTTGTCATCACTAAACAGAGCTGAAACTCGAGAGTCGTTGGCTCGGACTGAACGGGGGGAGTAGCTGATGTGGATCGAATATTGACGCTAAGGCCTTGATATTCTGTAGAGCACAAAACCTCGTGGAGGCGATGTTTCTGATCAACGTGGCATGACAAATAACTATCAACAAGATCGACAAGCGGCAAGGCCTGGATAGCTATCAGAGGTTGTTGTGCAGAGTGCTGTCGTGAAGCTAAGGTAAGATGTCGTATACTGTAAACATGTAAAGCACGAGCCCCTTTATGTGAGTTCCCGAGCGCCGCATGAGGAAGTCACGATGTCACTGGCGTAAAGTCGATGACCATCTCGCGCTTGCATACAGCACAACTACTAGCGATCATCAGTCACAGAGATCTCGCTAAGGAATTTGACGGTATCATATAATTTACAAGGATATCCTCTCACTATTAGCCGCCCTAATCGCCCTTATTGTCTCCTAGCAGACTGGCACCGCCGCTATGACCGGTTAGGTCGAAGTACCTACCAGTAAACTCTTTTCTCCTCCATCTGCGGCGTATGTACAAGACCAGTATCGCAACAAATGTGCCGGCTACACCAATGGCACTAAAGATGGGATTGCTCTTGATGGTGTTGCGGCTCCGGGCTGCATAAGCCCAGACCACTGATCCCTTGAGCTTTGAGGGCAGCTTTGATGGTGACGTGAGTACTCTTGGTAAGGTTTCCAGTATTGAGGTACGCGAAGGTAGTATCGGATTGCCAGACGAGGTTGTATCCCAGTACCGCTTATTCTATATCACACTCATGCATTAGCGTAAACTCCCTAAGCGCGTTCAATAGACCTGGACTTACATCTTCCTCGTCAATGACGACTCGTGGCCCATCCTTCACGCTAATACCAAAACTTTGTTTGACCCATCTCTCCCAGAATACGCCATCCACCCATGCGAAAGCAACCTCTTTTCGCCGAATCTCGTCTGTACTGATCCGGATGCGCTTGGCATTCATCTCAGCTCGCTCGTCGTCTCGGTCCTGAGCCTCCTCGATACGAAGTTGTTTTGCGTCCCGCAATTCCTGTCGTTCGAGCATGATGGCGTGTTCCTCTTTCTCCATCCATTCGGTAGCTGCTGTCTCAAGCTCCCGTTGTGCTTGGGAAAAAGCTTCTTTCTGCTCGCGGTCAAGGATGGCAAGCACCATGTACTTGCCCTTCATCAATTCCTGTGCGTTGTTCGCTGTAAGTTCCGGCACCAATGGTAACCAGACGGTCTGCATCCACTTCCACATTCTTTCAACGTTGCGTATGTCTTGTGGCATAAGTAAGTCGTATGCAGCAGACGTGCTTTTTCTGGACACAATTAGGCGCGGGAAGGTATTAACGTTGAAGCGTTTTGCTAGATCGCGATCAAAGCTCTTGACTAGCTTTGCATGCTCAATGAGCTTGATAGGTAATCTTTCCAGTGCCATAAAGTCTTCTTTTGTTGTTGCAACATCATGGAAATATAGGAAAACAACATCCTCGTTTTTCTCGAGCACTTCAAATTCCTCCATGGTGACATCCTGGATTGCACCTAGCGCATCGACTGTCCTGTTAGCGTAATCAATCAGGTCTCCTATTCCTCGAAGTCCATCATAGACGAGCTTGTCTGGACCTCGGAATAACGAAAGCTGTGGATAGGCCCTGACACCCATATCTTTGCAAAGCTTCTTCTCGACATCACAGTTCACTTCTCCAACATTGAGCCGCCCCTTCATCTCTCGCGCCATACCTTTCCAGCTTGGCGCCATTCGTTGACAATGAGGACACCACGGCGCGTAAAACTTGATAAACCAAGGATCAAGTGATTTCGTGACTACAGTATCGAACGTCTCCAGGGTGAAAGGCTCAGAGATGCCCTCAGGATTAGGTGTCTGGCGTGGTTTGGACAGCATGCTTGTCGGTGCTGCTTCCAAGTCTGTAGCTGGCGTAACTTTGTCTGTAGAGAAGCTGCTTATACCAACTGTGGGCAACTCTGGAAGGCCTCCAACAGGACGTGAGCCTGGACGTATAATTTCCAAGCACTCTTCGATGAAAGCACTCAACTTCTCCATCTCGCGATCTCCAGTTGTCCTTTTGAGCTCTTTGCCGTTCTTGAAAAGGATCATTGTTGGATACGATCCTACGTTGTAGTTGGAGCATGCCGTACCAAACGCAACACAGTCGAGTTTTGCAAACTTTATGTCATAATATCTGCTGAAAGTATTGAGGGATGATTCTGTGTCTTTTGGCTCGGAAGATGCTGGTAAAGGATCGGACGTGTAGTAGAACTCGTACATCGTCTGTAACTTCGGTGCTAAGGACATGCAATGATGGCAGTAGGGCGAAAATGCCTCTACAAACCTAGATAGCGATCAAGCGTCAGAGTGTGGCTGGTCGGTGTTCTCCCCATACACATACCAATAGCCGTGTGAAACATCCTCCTCGTATGTCTTCCCTAGGTCGACCATCGGTGGAACATGTTGTCCATTAAATGTGGTACCTGCAGGTTCCTCGTCTTCTGGAGCTTCTTTTAGAGGTGTCTCTCCTGCTATCTTCTCCTTTGCCAGTTTCAGAGCTTCTCGTGCAGGCTGACCTGTACTACCTCCTTGTGCATGTGTGGTGACTGCCAGCAGTCCTAGGAGCAGAAGTAGTAGTGTGGATAGATGTGTTATTCGTTGCCGCATGCTGGGCTATACTATGTAGAAATTTGACGCGTATCTCGATTTTGTCAATAGTGCATCTCACAGGGAATGATATATTATGTCTTCTTCAGTTCTTCTTCTTTCTATAATGCTAGAACTAATATTCAAAGTAGGAGGAGTCCCTCAGACAAAAGCCTCCGTCATACCGTAAATAGAGCCGCCACGTGATTTGCCCTGAGTCAGAGGGTCGGTCATTGAGAAACGACATCAGCGTTGTCTTGTGCATTTCAGTAGCATACATCCTCCATACCAGCCAGCATGCGCGTTACTCGTCGCCTTCTCGCCGAGGTCGCCCGCAGCAAGCCCTCCGGCCAATTCCTTACACCGCATACTCCCACAGGCTTGACTGGCCTACTCACCCATCCTTTTCCACGACCCACCCTCATCTCCGTTTACAACCAGACATTGGCGAAACTACAAGCTCTTCCCACCAACTCCTTGTACCGCCAATCCGTCGAAGGTCTCACAAAGCACCGCCTAGCGATCGTCGAGGCACAAGTGCCAGAAGGTTTCAAGGAGTGGGAGCAAAGGGTTGCGGACTTGGTCAAGCAACACCCCGAGCTTGGTGAGGGTCGCAATGTACAGCTAGTTAGTGGACAACAGTACTTCATGTCGCAAGAGACACACACCAAATTTGATGACCGAGGCATGGAGGCGGAATGGGATGCTGAGGAGGAGCCTGAGATCGAGCGTGGCGAGGGACCGAGAACTGCTAGGGAGAGGAAGTATGAGGCGTCGGAAGTAGGCGAGGGTGTTGTGGCGAAGGAGATTCAGAGTCATTTGCCGACGGTGCCAAATGAGCCACCCTTGACTACGGCGCAGTAAGTGGTATAAGATATTCCAGTGGATCTTCTGATGCTAATAGGTCGTCAGAATCTCCACTATCGAAGAGCAAGTTGCTGCAGGTTTAATTGAGGAGGTCATTCAAGTTGCTCAGGCGGAGCTTGAGCTTGTTGACGTTATGGCTGAGCACAAGGTGTAAGTGACCTATATGACTAGGTCTGTTGTTGTACATCAAGCTAACATTTTTCAGTTGGGAAGACCTCGAGGAGGCACCAGTCTCAGGCCAATGGTCATACTTTGCTCGTATTCAGCCAGGTGTTGGCACGACGCAAGCACCACCTAAATGATGTGCTCATACTGTAAAGACCCTGTAGATGGCAGAAAAAGAGCGTTCTGACATACTTCGACTTGTTCTCCAGTATTGATCTACTAACTGTCCACCATCTATGCCTGTCATACCATCATTTATCAGGTAAAAGCCATTGTCTGAAGTACTGCTAACACTCGTTTGGTTCCCGTTTGATCCCCATGTGCATCGCAAGCTAGGTTAAGATATTATTGTCCTACATCCTAATCACAAGTCCTGTACTAGTGGCCTGGCACGCACCGTCTTCGGCATTGTCGCACGTACCCCTTCTCCCTTCCACCTTGCATCACTCGCAACACAGAACGGAGTGAGGTAGACAAAGCTAGGTATTCGATATTGGTCTCAATGATAGCCTGAATAGTCTTGATCTATGTTTCGTATCTTTAGGTCCCTTGAGGTGACGAGCCTGACATCCAGCATTAGGCAAGTTCGAGAGAGTAGATGAGTTAGAACCTCGACGTTGCTTGCAAATAGATAGGTTAATACACGAACATAGAATAGAGGCTCGTTTAAGATCTTACATCATTCTGATTGAGTATAGATTGTATAGATTGGTTCTTATGGTAGAGTTCAGTGTGCTCTTGTTCAAGATCTGCCTTCTGTTAATAAGTGTCGTGGTCGTTGGCTTCAAGCTTTGCGTACTTGGCGTGAAGCTCGGCGATCTCAGTATAGAGGGCAGCAATCTCGCGCTTCTTGGTATCGAGTTGGAGGTGGAGGTCGATAATAACGTTTGATAATGCACCTTCCCGAGCTTCGTGTTCAGAGTGAGATAGAGTTGCCTGAGGTTGCGTTGCCATCTTAGATGTCGTAGAGGGTGGTGAAGGTACTAGTAGACGCGGCGGTTCTCTTAGTAGTGGTTTTTGGGTGTTGATAGCGGTAGACTTGACAGTGGAAAGTAAGTGTTGGCGTTGTAGTGTGATGGTCAGGAGAGAAACCATGATGAATAAAAGACCTGAACGTATAAACAAACAGCAGCCGTTGAAGAAGGATAGAGAGGAAAGAACGAGAGAGGAAAGAACGAGAGAGGAAAGAACGAGGTTGATATAAGTGACGCTTAGTCGCCGCCCTAGGCGTACCTGAAAGTATGCTGCATCGGGAGGCGTCGTCCAAGCGAGGCGCCTCCGAATCGATTGGGGTGACGTGGGGGATGCTGATGCCTTTCTCTTAGGCATTTCTACTAGTCTGAGTGGTTAGATCTCAGCTTGGTTTCTCCGGGAATTTACAGGCAGGCAGGCAGGAGCAAAGGCGAGGCGGTGGTATGAAGAGTATCGTTAGGTTGAAGAAAAGTCATAAGTAGGGGATGACGGCAGCTTATATGTTGAGAGGCACGAATTACCCACCAGGTAAGCACCGGATGAATCTTAAATGCGGTTTCGATCGGAAACATAGCTCGCATCCTAATCACGTAGTGTCTGGGTAGAGTCAGGTTGTTTCAAAATGTTTTTGCCAGGGGCGAGGAGGTTGCTGTGAGGATTCTCAATTCGCACTATCCGGAATTGTTATTAGAATTCCAGACGACAATCCCAAGGATTACATCAAATAGACAAGGCGGAAATGGTAGTAGGGGTCCTTGTGAAGGATGCCGGGCTTCAAGAAACATTTCAGCCACATTTTGACTTTTACATCTCATGAACTCCCTTCCAGGGTGCCACTCATTTGCTAGCTACAGTGTATCGCTATCAAACAGTGGTGTGTAGACTGTCCCAATGTTTCAGAGATAATGTTGCCGACTTGAACTTTGGCATCCTGATAAGCTAGAATATTAGAATTTCGCCAAATCAAACAAGGTATGAAGTGCTAAGACCTAGGCGAGTGGGATGCCCCTGCATCGTTATTTTCATGTTCGTTCCTTCACAATTCAGCATCTCACATTCCAACATCTAGTGATTTCGCTTAACTATGAAGTTAGACAATGATAAATTCTGGCGTGTAGATTGCCTTGCATTTCGCAGATGCAGAACGGCCAAAGCTGAGGCACTGTATCCCTGCATGCATGAGTTCAAGATGCTGCTTGTTTGGAAGTGCTAACAGATAGCATACCCACCGTGTAGCATACCGTGCCAGCGCCACATGGAACCAGCTTAGAAGTCTGCTTTCGTGATCTCGTCGTACGTCTTGCCAATCGCCTCATCACTCCCTCACCTCATTATCTTTCACCACGTGCTATTTCGACGTACGTCTTGCCAGACTTGCCTATCGTCTCAGCACTCTCTCTCACCCTCTTCGTATCATCGAGGTCTTCATCCAAGTCCAGTCTATTGGCGTCGATCATCCAACTATCGTATTATCGCCACCAATGGAGCACAGCAGTACCCAACCTTCATCAATCCCGCCGCCATCAACCGCGCCGCCATCAATTCCCCAAATCACCTTTGAACCTTACTATACCAATACTCCCACGTCACCTATCTCCACGCTCTCGAGCGCCTACGATCCGGCTGCATTACAGCTAGCTCTCATGCGTCTAGAGAAGAGGAATGAGAACGTTACACACCTCAGCCGCAAGTTGCAATCGGTAGAAGAAAAGCTAGACCGATATATGGAGGCTCTTGCAATCACCTAACACCGCTGTTCACAACCAGTGAGTCTTTCATTATCGTAAATATCTCCGTGCTTACTGCCTTTTGGGCGAGCTTTGCCGCGACTCCTTCTATCACCCAAAGCGCTGTCCAACTGCTTGCTCAAACCTACAGGTGCAGCTCCCTGTTCTCTCTTCTGCTGACGCTCCAAGTAGGAGCTGAGAGACCTCCAACTTTGCATAACAGAACATGGCGGTTCCTGGCATTAGAATCTCAAGTTGTAGCATTACCCTCAACAGTAAGTGCACTACGAACAGGGACGACTGTTTTGCAGGAGCTCTATAAATCTGCATCTGGTATTCGAGTATGTGTTAGACACCCGCATCTGAAGACGTGCGTAATGCGTTTATCTTTAGAGTGGAGGTATGATGTCCTTAGGTTGCTGCAAATTTGTAGACGACTGATTAAAGATGTCCGGACTGAAATGCTCAGTAATGATGTCCAGAATCCCAGATCGGATAAACATTTTCAAAGCACGATTGGTATACAATCAATGACTTGCTGCTGTATTAGTACAAGATAGTGCTGGAATGTGATGCGCAGGCAGGCAGTCTAAGGTGTGTAGGACGTCGTGCATGTTTTATCCAAAAGTCGATTGATCTCAGCTTCAACATCCTATAGCAGGACATATTGAATTAACAGCTTGAGTTCGAAACATACATTTATCAAATCTAGCGGTATAGAGTGTCGTGCATGTTTCCGAGTTAGGATAGCGGGTTTCGTCTCGAATACCTTAAAGCAGATCGTCTTCGAAAGCGATCTCGTTTGAAGATAGATAAAAGTTTCTTCAGCCACTGTGAAGAGTTCCGTGCGTATTTGAGGCGGGCAGACGCTGAACGTCCATCATGGAGTTTTGGAACATTTGCTGAGAGAAGGCTATGCGGTAGTTTCCCACATTCCATTGAGTGCACCAGCGAAGTATTGTAAGCGTGGACATTGTGAGCTCCAATGTTCTCAAAGCTCAAGGGCATTGGCTATGCGTTGTCCATGATGAGCTAGTCGCATGCTCAACACCCAAGAGACTCAATCACCCACATGTACATATGCAGCATACAGCCTGTTGACCTGACGACGCAGCTAGGATGCTTCGTTGGAAATCACGCGCAGACTTTGAATGGCTGTAGCCTGAAGTCCAGCAACTCTTCGCTCGAGTTCGTCGGGTGCTAATCCTTCTTCCATGCTTCCCGTAGTATGTATTGCATCCTTCATCCTGTTTGTACCGAAAGACCATTGTCCTGTCAACCCCACATGGACTTGCGCGGTCTAGTGGTGACTGGAGCAGGCAAGGCACCCTTTTTCTCGTCCTCTACTAGCAGCGCATCACCGTGCTTGTATTACTGGCTCGCGGCGCTCTCTTGTTGCAATGTATGCCATAGGTTGCTCATCTCTTGGTTCCATTCCGCACGTATTGCCACTGGCTGCAGGTCTGTTCAACTCTCGGGCTTCTTTGATGGCTTCCTTTATTAATTGCGTAGCCTCGATAGCAGGTGCAAGTTCTTCGATGGCCACATCTAGTCTGACAGCCCTCCACTCCCAGTAGCGCTCCATGTCCTCTTTACAGCGATCGAGTAGCTCCCTAGGGAACAAGCTCATCACTCGTCTTCCGTTTGCCGTTTCTCGCGAGCGCGAGCGCAAGCTCCTTTGTCCTTTCAGCATTTTGGTCTTTTGCAGCCTGCTCTGGTTCCTAACCACCAGCAGACAGCTCTTTCTCCTTAGTACCGACATGTGTAATCTTGTTGCCTTCTGCTTCAGCTGTGGTGGTGTGTGCCTGGTATTCAGCCTTCTTTCTCTCGCTTCTGTCAGTAAGAACTAGACCAATAGAACCTGGAACAGACCTCCAGTGTTTTTCTTGGGCGAGGCCTCTTTGCTTGGATCTTGGCCTCCTCCGACTTGATTCTCTCATGGATTCCGCGTTTCTGTCATTCTTGTTTGCAGCACTGTAAATAGCATGAGTGGCTGGTTCAAGTTCTGGATGTCTGTGGGAGTGGTGACAGTTGTTGCACAGATCGTGCTCTTGTCTTGCCTAAGGTACCTGGGGTAGCGTCGCATCTCCAAATACATTTCCGCAACTTCACTGCAGCTCCATTGCCATTATCAAAAGCCCATAGACCCTTAAAAGACGTCTTGTCGTTGATCATAGCTAGAGCTGCCTGGTAATGGATTCGTGTCTTTGTCAAAGGTCGGTTGTTGGTGTCGCTGTCCGCCATTACATTTTCGGATTCCTGGAGAACAGCCACTCCTTCACCCTTGTCAGTCGCGATATGGAGAGCCTGAAACGACTCGTTGTTATGTTGTTGATCATCCGCTATTGGATGTTGACTTGTCATCTTTGCGAAACAGCACTTCAGTGCAGCGAGAGTAGTAGAAATCGTCGGCTGTGTCTCTGTGTGACCTGTTGCGACAGCATTTTTGCGCGCTGGATCTCAGAATGCATCAGCTCCTTGCGCTCGCCATACAAACGCAGGGCAGTCACATCGTCCAGGTTGTTGCGATTTCTCGGCACAACGAGAAGTATCTCGAACTGGAATCATGCGGGAGGGCTTTTGATCTCTAGACCTAAAGTTTTTCTACCCATGGAAATGGTGTTCAAAGCCCTCACAGCCAGACTTTGTCTCTCGTTGGGGCCACAAGCTCCGAGGCAATAATCGGGAGTGTAGAATGGTGCACGACCCGAGTGGCATGCCTCCACGGGATAGGCTTTATATATAAAGGCCATGAAAACAAGGACCCGTTGCGAGGAGTGTCGGGCATGTTTGGAGTTAAGAACATCCTTAGCGTTCGAGATCTCGGGGAAGCATTGTTCGGGATGCTTCTTGATTATGTGGCAATAATATGATTTGACCTCTTTGTAGGAATGTTGCCAGCTTTTACTCATCGTCGTTCGTACATACAGTACTCCCATTCGACCTCTCCTTCTTTGACATGTTCGTCATTACCGGCTTCGTCTCTCACAAAGCGAGATAGATCCTCCCATGTCTTCCTCTGCCAGCCATCCTCTTTAGCCTGCTCACCGTCCAGGTCAAGCGGGAAGAACGTGTCGCATTTGTAGTCTGGCTTCTTGATCTTCGTCAAGAGCACACGCTTCGTTTGCGGCAAGGAGAACGCCGAGTCGTAAACACTGCTTCCACCAATGATAAAGACATCGCCAATGCTTTGCTCATTATCCGATGTCTTCTCACCACGCTTGTCCAGTGCTTCCAGCGCTTCTTCAATCCCAGACACAACCAACGGTCCATCAGGTCCAGTAGCAGAATCTTCTTTCCCCATCGATCGTGAGATAACAACATTGAGCCGTCCTTTGAGAGGGCGGAATTTGGGTGGTATGCTATCCCATGTTTTGCGTCCCATGACTACGGCATTGACTAAATTGGGTGTCTCCGGTGAAGGTCTTTTTGTGACGCGTGCAAAGTATGCCATTTCTTTCTTGAGTTGTGGCCATGGCAAACCTGCATCACGACCGATACCAAGATCTTTTGTTGCGGCGACAATCAACGTCAGAGTACGTTTGGTAGACCCGTTCATGGAGGTGGATGTATGGCTAGAGCTGTGAGTGCCGGTGTGGCTGACTTCGGCGGGCATTGAGGTCGCGTGCGTTTTTGATGATAATCTAAGCAAGCAGCGAATAATCGCGTTTCAGGTTTGCTGGAAGATCATCTGAAACAAGCACTTGCACTTGGCACCATCATCATCATCTTCAGCGCATTCTATCTTTCTTTCTAACTCATTTCATGACCAATCTCGTGTGTGAATTGCAAGCAAAAATACCAATATAAGCATTAGAAGATCATGATACGAACAGCAGTCTGAAATACCCACCAAGATGATACTCTCTAACATCTCCTTCCCTGACATCCTCATCTTCCTCATCTTTCTCGCCCCACAACTACTCTTCACCATTCGAACCGACACACTCCTCATCACCATAATCTGCGCCCTACCACACCTTCTGATCCTGATCCCTTTCCAACTGATCAAAGAGCGCTACTTTACTCCATTCCAATCACGCAGTCCATACGTCCAACGCGCCACACTCTTCCAAGACGTCGTCATAAGATGCGTTCGCTATGCATTCGCCAATATGCCAGCAAGTATCGGCGCGGTCTTCTTTAGCAAACCCGTGGCACTGCCTTTCATGCGATGGAGGATGCTCAGACACGGATATTTTCGCTCACCCATCCACTACGAGGAAGTGCTGATTGATGTGGTGGAAGGCTTCGACATCACCACCTCCAAGACTGCGAAAAGCAAGCAGGTCCGTGGTGTCTGGATGATGGTGGATAAGTCGAAAGCTCCCGACGTCTGCGTCTATTACATGCATGGCGGTGGTTTCAGCATGGGATCATGCTATTTCTACCTCGAGTTCCTGCTAGCTTGGTTGCACTTGCTGCGTGTGCATCCCGATAAGACATTCTCCAATCCAGCCGTACTGGCACTGGACTATACGCTGGTGCCAGAAGAGACGTACCCCAGGCAATTGTGGGAAGTGGTATCAGGATATCGCTGGCTGCTCAACAAAGCGCGTCAAACACCTGAAGAACCACTTGACAATGTCGCTCAACGAGTGTGTATTTCTGGGGACAGTGCCGGCTCTACACTGTCACTCTCGCTACTTCTGAAGCTCGCTACCGAGTCTTCGACCTCCACCTCGTCCATCCCACCAGCACCTGCCTTTGCAACACTCATCTCTCCCTGGCCAACACTCGTCTCCCATCTCCACTCACAAACCTTCTCCGACTACCTCAACACAACTTCCCTCCACCTCTACGCTCGTCAATACATAGGTGATGTCGACGCGTCTGGCACCGAAATCAACACACTCCTCGACATCCAGACCCTACGGACGAAGAAAGACTTAAGCTACCTCACAGATCCAATAGCAAGTCCTGGAACGTGCAAGGATGTGGAGATATGGCGCAAAGCCTGGCCGAGTCGAGGCTGGCATTGGATATTTGGGCAGGAGGAGACATTGGGCGACGATGCGAGAAAGATGATCAGGTACCTGCAGGAAGACGTCAAGCACATAGCAGGAAAGGGAACGATGAAGGTGACGGAGGAAGAGAAACAGGTACATGCTTGGCCTGTTGTGCAGTTGTTCCTGGGTGAAGGTGAGGAGGAGAGACTAGGTGGGTTAAGACGGATTGTAGATGTGATGGTTGATGCTGTGGATGGTGTTAGTAGAGGAGAGCACAGAGGAAAAACGAACGGAGCAGTGACATAAGACAAGAAAACGAACATCAGACAGCGAACAACACAAACGAGAGAGCTTCAAGAGGTTCTAGAGTAATTCAAACGTTTTCCCATTGGCACTCCAACCCGATAGTATTCCCAGTTGTTCGCCAACCACCGCCCTATGCTAATCTACACAAAACAAAAACTCTTTCTTCATATCCATTCACTTTCATCCTCTATGCGGCAAACTTGGCATCACCAGTCTGTGCAGGGCTCTTGGGAACCTCGACAGGCTTGGATGTGTCGAAGTAGTAGTTCTCTTCAGTCGTCCTTCCTCTCAGGAATGGAATCTCGCTACCCTTGACGTATGTGTCCTCGAACAAGATCTTGGGGGTAGAATCGGGCACGGGCATCTTCTCGGCGATTGCAACTTCCTCATCAACCAAGCTTCTGGCCTCTTTGTCGATACTCTTGAGCTCCTCCTCGCTGGTGACACCCCAGTCCAAAAGCTTCATCTTCAAGCCTGCGATGGGATCCTGCGTGCTGCGCATGCGCTGAATTTCCTCACGGGTACGGTATGTGGTTCCAGGGTCGGACATGGAGTGACCACCGTAACGGTAAGTTACGTACTCGAAGACGAGAGGACCTTTGCCAGCATCGGTGTATTCCTTTCCGTATTGGACGGCAGCCTTGACGGCGAGCACATCCATACCGTTGATCTTGATACCAGGGATGTATTGACCACGCTTGTAGTACTCGGTCATACCAGATGAGCGGTTAGCAGCAGTACCCATACCGTACTTGTTGTCTATGGTGATGCAAGATTAGTATGAGCATTCTGAAACCTGTTGATAATGTAGGACTTCTTACTCTCGCAACCGAAGATGACGGGAATGTTCCATAGCTTAGCCATGTTGAAGGCCTCGAAGACCTGTCCCTGGTTGGAAGCACCGTCACCGTAAAGAGCAAGGGTCGTGCTCTTCTTGCCCATGTACATGTTTGCGAAACCAACACCAGCACCAACAGGGACCTGAGCGCCGACAATACCGTTGCCACCGTAGAAACCAGTAGAGAACATGTGCATAGAACCACCCTTTCCGTATGCAATACCCTCACGTCTACCAAGCAATTCACCAATGATCGATCGGACGGTACCACCACGCATGAGCGCGAAACCGTGGCATCGATAAGCTGTGATAAGGTGATCTTCCTTTGTGATAGCGTGCTCGATACCGACAGCGACAGCTTCCTGACCAGTAGAAAGATGGCAGAAACCTCGAATCTTCTTCTCCTTGTAAAGTCTGTCTGCAGCCATTTCCATTCGTCTGATGTGCCAAGTATATTAGTTCCTGCTATCCATTGCTTCTTCTGAAGGCTCTTGAAAGCTTGAGTGTGGCATACCGGACAGCGACCATGTCGTAGTACATCTTCTTCAGCTCTTTCTTTGTTGTGGTGATCTTGTATGATGGAGGATCTATGTGGTATGTTTCGAAGCTCTCATCTGAAAGAGAGACCTCGAATGGCTCATCTTCTGACTACACGTAGTGAACACGGTTAGCTTCTTTATCTCTTAAGCCAGCTTCCTGATCTTTCGTACTTCTGGGACATTCTCAGCATGTGCAGCGGCAGCATCAGTTGTGACAGTTCGGATAGCAGTAGGCGCGAATGCTTGACGGCGCAGAGGAGCTGCCGCCCTGAAGAGTGTGCGGGACAGCATTGTTTAGAAGTGAACAAGGACTAAAGAAGGACGAGAAACGAAGGAAGAAGTGCAATGAAGGTTAACAAACTAACAAACCTCTACGTTGATCTGTTGTGAGGTGCCTGTGACTTTCTTCGGACTCTGACTCGAGACGTTGTTGAGCCGGATGTGAATGCCAAGACTCCGAACCATTTCAAACAGCTTCACCATCTCGGAGGAGGAAGACACACAGTACAATGCAGAAAAAGTTGTTTCTTCGTGCTCAAGATCCTAATGCCACTACTACAGGACGTTGTCTCACGTCCATTTGCTTATTGCAATGAAGTCCTGGACAAGAGGAGATTGTGGAATGTGACATATCCTGCTGTGAAGACATTTAAGCCAGCTCGGGCGATTGCGGACTAGCATTTAGAAGTGACTTCGAACTTGCATGGGATACCTTATCAGCTACGTTGCTCTGGCTATCATGGGAATTTCATTGCGATACGCCAGCTTGAGCATGGCGGTCTGCCATGCGCAAGCCATGCAGCCGCGGGCCAGAATATACGCCGGCAACACAAGGCGCCTAAAAATAAGCTGAAACAACAGTACCCCGCTGTTACACATCTCTGTAATCGGCAATGCGTCCGCAAATGGCTGGTTGTGCGCTTGTGTGTCAAAATAGATCGGCTGTAGTACGGAGTTCATCCTAGCCAGAGCTATGTTGATAATCCTGAAAAGCAAGCTAGTGTAGTCACAAGAGACCATCGTGTTTCAGAAAAGCAAGCGTACCGCTACGATTCTTCGTTTCATGTGTCTAACAGCCTCAAGTGCTATTTCAGGATTTACCTACGTATATATGAATGAAGGCCAACGCACAATTTGCGATTGAAGAAATCATATCATTATCTTTGCTTTGTGATACGATCAAGGCTGGACCTTCTTCACACAGGTCATCCACTTCTCAAGGCCGGTCCTTGTCCTTCTTCTCACACAACATCGCAACAGGCCTACTAGACGACCATGGACCCATCTCCACCTCCTTCACGATCCGCCAGTCCTTCACTGTCACCAAGTCGTCGTTCTTCGTCAATTAGCAAAACAATCGGACGGTCGTACTCGAGCAATGCTTGGTCGTCTGCCGAAGATCATCAGCTTCTGTCTTATCGCGCTTCTGGCCTCAACTGGCACGTCATTTCTGCTGAACACTTTCCTTCAAAGACTGCCAATGCCTGCCGAAAGCGCCATGAGCGACTGATAGCAAGACGCAATTCTGATGCGTGGGATGGAAAAGCTAACATGGGACGGCTAGCCAGAGGGTATATGATGTTGAGGCCAGTAATATGGGGTCCGCTAGCTGCAGAAGTAGGGGAGAAGTGGAATGTGGTTGAGGCCAAAGTAAGATTGCTTGAGTTGTTAGTGAACACATCACATGTGCTAAGCTACTGGACAGGTCATGCAGTATGGTCTTAAGAATCTGACAAATGCTGCAAGAAATCGAAAAAGGAAACGCCCAAGCTCTTTCTCAGAAGAGCAGACTACAAATACAAGCATACTCGACGATAGCGGCATTGCCGTGTCGGACGACGACCACAAGGATAAAAAGTTGAGAGTATCGAATGAAGTGATTGAGGATGTCTCGTTGGTCAGTGTGGAGTCAGTGGAATCTGACATGCCATTGTCTCCTGTTGTTGCAGTTCAGACAAGCAGCAAACCGCCTCACCGAGCTACCATAAGCAAGCCAAGTCCACCAAGAACACGCTCGAGCCGCCTACCAACTATTGCTTCCATGTTGCGATCACCGAGTCCTTCACCTCAAGTGGAAGAATGCCGATCATATCGTGAGAGCACTGTGATGGTCTCTACGTATCGGCGGGCGTGAGACATGGTTGGTTGATGGCAATGGCAATGGCAAAGGCGATGGAAAAGATCAATATAGCAGCTGGACTGTGTAATGATACAAACGAGCAATTTCCATACTGTAGCATACTTCAAAATGAACCGTGATGACGATCGCTCATGTTTTCTCTTTCGTTTCACATCATGATTATCTTGATCGAGGCCATACTATTACCTTAGTTGGGAACACTTCAAAACGCTTGGGCTCGAAAGATGGTACATTCGCAAGGGCTCCTAGCCCTAGTGGCTCGTGCTTTTTGGCCTTGGCAGACCCTGGCACTTTGCCGGCGCACTTTGATGAAGACCGATTTTCTTTGAAATCAAAACAACCACGACAACGACAAATTCCCTCGATTAGATTGACTACCTCTCGCTCTAGCCATGCGTGAGTATCATCCTTTCGAGATGTAGTGGCTTCGTTCACGCGGCTGACTTGGCCGTTCTTTTTTAGCTCCCAAGCTCGACCCCAATGAGATCAAGATCATCCACCTCCGTGCCACCGGAGGTGAAGTAGGTGCCTCATCTGCACTTGCTCCCAAGATCGGTCCTCTTGGTCTTTCACCCAAGAAGGTCGGTGAAGATATCGCCAAGGCCACTGGTGACTGGGTAAGCACATTTGTGACAATATTTGGCTTATGCGCAGGATCTAACATCATTACAGAAAGGTCTCCGTGTCACCGTGCGTCTCACCATTCAGAACCGTCAAGCTGCCGTCTCCGTCGTTCCTTCCGCCTCTTCCCTTGTCATCAAGGCCCTCAAGGAGCCTCCTCGTGACCGCAAGAAGGAGAAGAACATCAAGCACACCAAGTCCATTCCGCTCGACGAGATCATTGAGATTGCCCGCAAGATGAGGGAGAAGTCTCTCGCCAAGGAGCTCAGAGGAACCGTTCTCGAGATCCTCGGAACTGCTTTCAGCACTGGTTGCCAAGTTGATGGAAGAAGCCCTAAGGCTATCAGTGACGATATCAAGGCCGGCGAGATTGAGGGTGAGTTGCGCTCAGTCCGTATTATTGATGAGGTTGCTAATATCGTTTAGTCCCTGAAGAGTAAATGTACAGCAATTGATGTCATGTTACGGCGTTTTCAATTTCTCAAAAAAGGTTCTCTCTAGCATAGCAGGATACTCGAAGTGCTCGGCATGTACTGCGATGAACAAACTTGATGATACCCCTTCCGCCACTTCTTTCTACCTGGCTTCGTGATTTTGCGGTCTTCATTCGTGACCTTTATGTAACCTCCTTTTTTCCTTCCAGGATACCTCTCCCAACACTCTGGTCTTTACCATCGCATCCGCGGTTCAGTACCTATTTTGGTGGAGAGAAGATTGACGACCCATTACTCACCGCGACGTCCTGAGGTCCCGCAAACGATACATTGGGCGTAGTGGTCCATCTTTTGTGGTCTACATATTTCTACATTCAAACAAATTTCTTTCTTGGTTCTTCAGCTCGACTACATAACACATCTTTAACAAAGAATCATACGAGGTCAATTGTGCCTTTATGTGCATCTCACGAAGGTTAGTAGCTATGGTGTGTCGCAGCACATTTCCTTTCTAGCTGATGAAATTTTATTCAAATCGTTAAAACCCCAACAGCTATGGCTGAATGAGGTCTTGAATTATAGTATCCAATTGTTCCTACTGACCTACACATCCCCCCGACTACTCTGTCCTTGCAACACAAATGTAGAGCGTAAGCTGATGCGTTCTCGCAGATTAAACATGAGCTGGACTGAAGTGACGACGGAAGTGGTATGATGCTATCTGGTCACAGATGGTCGCATTCGCGCATAGATGTAGTCAACCATTGAATCTAGTATTTACCCAACCCAGACCTGCCGTGACCATCTGCTCGATTTGGCGCTCGCCACCTAAAACAGTCGTATCCACGTTTCAGGTTACTTTTGAGTGTGCATTAGCGTCGTCGATCTCAGAGATAAGCCTGCGCCATGTCTTCTGTACAATGTAGCTATCTGGTCACCACCACTAAACCTGAACTTCCATCTGCCACGGCGTGTACTTCGCTAGCGTATCGTATTGTCTCGTGACAAGTTTTCGAATCGATAGAGACGAGGCAGAACTGCCACTACAGATAACAACATGAATCGACATACTCGTCCCCTCTCCGCGTGCATATCCTCATTCTCTCAACATCTATCTCGCCGCAAACACTTACAGAACAGATCCTTCATTACCACAAGTCCACAATATCAACATGTTACACGTATAACACATTCGCGAAACCATGCAAATACCACCAATGCCAAGGTTTTACCTGCTGATAAGCCTGTTGAGGAGGAGATATTGCCTGGCTATGATCCAGATGATTTCTGTCCCATCGATCCGGGCGACATCTTCAATGACCGCTATCAAGCCATTGCGAAGATTGGATTTGGCTCCGTATCTACAGTTTGGCTAGCTAAGGATTTAAAGAAGTGAGTAATATTTTCACCTATCACTAAAATGGGCTCTGTCCCCATCGAAATCTCGGTCACGCTGTCCGTCGTTTTCTCGAGATTTCCGTTCATGCTTTTGGTGAACTAATCGTGATGGCAGGACGGGAGAAAGTTCTCACCCGTATGTGACGCTCAAAGTGTCTGCATGTGGTGCATATGATCAGGAAGAAGCAAAGCATGAACTTGCTGTTATGCGAAAACTGCATGACACGAACCACAAACACAAGGGTTTCCAGTACATACGGACGTATGATGATACGTTTGAGGTTGAGGGGCCTGTTGGCACGCATGTAGTGAGTTGATCTTGTCAATCCTGGGCAATAGCTGGAGAGGTGAGCTCACACATATTTAGGTACTAGCGCAGAAGCCAATGCGTGAGCCATTAGGCCAGTTTCGACGGAGGTTCAAGGATAATAAACTACCACCAAAAATATTGCAAGGTTTTATGCAGTATTGGCTTGCGGCTCTAGACTACATGCACTCTGAAGCATGCATAGTGCATACGGGTAAGTTCAAGGCAAGGAAGCTCTGACATTTCGGAAGGCGTACTAATCATACGTCCACCTCTCACTACAGATATCAAGGATGACAACATCCTCATGACATTCGAAGACGATTCTGTTCTCCATGAATTCGAGCAACGACAAGCAGATGACCCAATGGCATACAAAGCGTCTTCCAATGGCCGCAAAATTTACCAAACTCATGCCTCCTTTGGGAAACTCAAATCATTCGCCATGCAGCCCCTCCTGGTTGATTTTGGTGCAGCACACCGCATGCATGGCGCAGAGTATAAGCTATTTCCTATTCAACCTCGCTACTATCGCGCACCGGAGGTTATACTTGGAGCAGGATGGTCTTATCCTGCCGATGTTTGGAATCTAGGTGTCCTTGCTTTTACACTACTTGAGGATCATCACCTCTTCCACCATGTCAACACTCTCGACAGTAAATACGACATAAAAAAGCACCTTGCACAGATGTATGCTCTTCTTGGTCCAGTGCCGCAGCACATGCTGCAACGTATAGAGGGTGTTTGCCGACAGCACTTCGAGCCGGAGGCTGAGAATGATGAAGGCACAATGTGTGACACGCCTCGCGCTTACTTTGGAGGACCTTACTTTGATAGGGAAGGCCATTTCTTGTATCCAGATCTCGTGCCAGAAAACTTCACCTGGGAAGCTAGGGCGAAGTCGTTAGAGGGTGAAGACCAGCAAATGTTCTTGAACTTTGCGAGAAAGATGATCAAATGGGATCCAGCGGAGAGAGCTACTGCTGGGGAGTTGTTGAAGGATGAGTGGTTGACCCAGCATAATGTGGTGGTCTAGTTTGGGTTTTCTGCCCATCATGCAGTGTCTGCAGTAAGTCGGCTTATGGCAAATGGACGCTCAAGGGAAGAATGAAGTTATCTGCACGATGTAGCCACTCTCGCAGCACAGGTTAATCCCGGATCAGTTACTGAAGGATCTAGGTGCGGCCAACTTTCCGAACTTGGTCGGCCTGATCTGTTTTGAAACACATCAAGATCAGGACGGAGCCTCCTACATGTGACCTGTGAGTCGAACTTTCCAGTGGTGAAGCACGCGCCCGCGATTGATTTCATCCATGTCATATCATTATACTTTCTGGGTCTCTTCCCTGTGTTTACATGACGCAAGATCTGAGCGCAATAGGAAAAATTCGTGATCTTGGGAGAGGGAAAAAAGCATACATCACATCTGAGCGTAAAGGCAGGCTGGACACATATAAGAGCAATGACCTACCACTTCATTTCAACACAATAGCCCTTCCAATAGACCAAGTCGAAGATCAGAACTCACCCTCTGCAAAACTATCAACAGCTTAATAACTCAACAAAGACAACAAACCATGCCTTGCTTTGGTAACCTCGCTACGTTCGTAGCCATGCTTGCTACAGTCGCATCTGCGGCCCCAACTAAGCGTGCTTCACCTTATGCCAACGGGCAGAATGGTTGCTATTATCCTGCTGAAACTCTTGGCTCCTCCGGTTGTCTTGCGCAAGGTGTTACTGAACATGGCTGTCCCTTCTTCAACAATGAATTCTGTGACAGCAAGGTCACCTGGATTCCGGACCGTCCACCTACAAAACCTCCAGCTCCTGCGATGATTCTCGAGCGTCGCCAGTACGATCCTACTGGTTGTGTATACAATGGGCCAATTCTTGGCTCGATGGGCTGTATCAGGAATGGCTGGACGGAGCATGGTTGCCCTGACTTCGCTGGTCAACCAGAATGTCAAAGACGCGTTCAGTGGTTTCCGCCTGGTCAAGGAGCTACTCCCCGACCTACTCCAACATACGAGACCTTTTCGAACCCGGGACCAGCCACGTATGCGCCACCGCCTCCACCACCACCACCGGCAGGAGGAACTGCTGTGGTAACCATCACAACTCACTCCCGCATCTATGACGTCCAGCTTACCACCCAAGTTATCACCAACAGTGTTGTCAAGAGTGTCACGACTACCTTGACTTCAGTGTCTCACTCCACTACTGTCAGCACGATTCACTCACTAGTCTTCGATATCAAGTCAACAACGAACCTGCTTACGTCCTGGGGCACAGCCACATCCACGAAGACAATTCCCACGGTCCAAACTCTGAATGCTTTCAGCACACACACCGTGAGCACTACAAAAACTAGTATGAGTGTAGTACCGGCTACGAAGTTTTCCACGTTGTATACCACGGTCGCGGTCCAGAAGCCAACGACGGTCACACATACCACGATGCTCACAGTGAACACTACACGCACTGTTACAACGACAGTTACCCAGAACAAGGTCGGACCTGCAGTAACTAACAATGTTACGCTGAACAAGTCTGTACCAGTCGCAACCACGATCTTCAGGACTGTAACAGCAACACCCCCAGCTAAAACTGGCATCGTCAGCGGAAATACTTCGAGTGCCACAGTCTTGAAGAACGTTCCTTCCGCCACAACCAAGACCACTACGGCGCCCACTCGTCTCGTGTCACGTGGAGATGTCGGCGCTTTCTGCAAGGTGGCTTTCAGAAAGGTGGACGGCACAAGGTATTGGGAGGGAAACGCCTGTACCATTAGCGATACTTGTATTGAGATCGGCACGCTTGAGGGAAGACCCATCTATCGGGGTCTGAGCTGTTACTGAGAGGGAGATGTGAGGTGGTGGGATGAGTTGAGTTGAGCTGGGCTGGACAGTACTGCAAGGTTTGGGGCGAAGATGGCTGTGAAGACTGGTGGCTGATAGCAAAGCCTGGTGGGTAAAAGCGAGAAGTTGAGAATTTGATTTGAGATTGTACTTTCTTGTTTCGGTAGTAGTGCTTTTTGTGCCAGTTGGATAATGACAATAATTTGGAAATACTTCACCTGAATGACTTCGATCACGCTGCCTCTGTTTCATCATCCGGAGATTGCTCGAGTATAGTGCGATACGCCGAATATCGAGTATGTATTACTACCTCATCGCGTGAGGCACAGTACAAGTGTCGAAATGCTCCCTGACCAAGAAGAGACTACCGTAGTAGTCTTCGTAATATCCATCCGCTCTCTGTAACCAGGACTTGGGCAAGGGGAGATACCCAGTATGTGGTTCTGCCGTTCACTGTTGACGTTCAGCTTCTCCCAACAGTGCAAAAGCCGGCATTTCAATATCGGTGCCTCTCTGAGGAATCTTCTGACGAGACCTAGAGAATCTGTCGTCAACCTCGTGCTTTGGAATTGGTAACGCTTCCTGCGACGCGGAAGTCTTGATCATGGTGATTGCCTTCGGCACTCAGCTCTATCACGTTCGTTACCAACGAGGATGCCGAGAGCCTCCGGATCGTCACACACACACACACACACATCACAGCACATCTACCTAGGTACTTACCCCCACACTCGCTCGCATCAACGGCTAAGGCTGAACACTAATCGGTACCTGATCACGTTTCACAATGCCTCGGTCGGTTTTTCTCGGGAGCAGATGACATGCTGGAAATCATTACGAAGTGCTTTCGAATAAAGTTGTGTCTGGACCTCGCTCCGTCTGATGGTCTTTTTCGTCATGGGGAGTCATTGCTGCCAATGCTATTTGCTTTCGAACTACCATTGTATACCTATACTTGATCAAGTTGATTCTGATCCGGCTTGGGCACCAACAGGAACAGTTATTTTCGAGGAAAGTGCTATACTGAAACATACGAGCAAGAGAGTGAACGAGACAAGAGCCGAGGAACTACTTTGAGATTGTGTTTAAGATTGTACAAGTAAAGGCCAAGTGGGGGAAGAAGCAACAGTGCTAAAATTTGAAGGAGCTTATTGTACTGGACACAAGCACTGGCAAGGCATAAATCCCTGCTGTCATGGCGTCGAAAGAGAGCAAACCGAAGCGGACCTCGGTAGCGACCAATCTTGTTGGTATGCTTAGGATTATCGAAGAATGGATATGCCGGTGAATGAGGACTGACAATGTATAGCTGGAGGCGGTGCTGGTATGATGGAGGCATTGGTGTGTCATCCTCTCGGTCAGTAGAAAAACAGGAATCGTTGATGCAAGTACATGAGCTCATATCGTGTCAATTAGATACAATCAAAGTCCGCATGCAACTGTCAAGACGAGCTCAGCGACCTGGGGTATGTATACCGCATCCTGCATGAAACATGCGCAAACCTAATCTTCCGTGCTCCTCAGGCAGCCAAACGCGGCTTCCTAGCCACCGGCGTGCAAATCGTCCAGCGCGAATCTCCTCTAGCTCTCTACAAAGGTCTCGGCGCCGTCACGACCGGTATCATCCCCAAAATGGCCATCCGTTTCACTTCCTACGAATACTACAAGTCCATCATTCCCTCCATATTCCTAGCAGGTCTGGCAGCTGGTGTGACAGAAGCAGTAGCCGTCGTAACACCAATGGAAGTCGTCAAGATTCGATTACAAGCGCAATACCACAGCATGAGCGATCCACTAGACGTACCCAAATACCGAAATGCGGCGCATTGTGCGATGTTGGTTGTTCGAGAAGAAGGATTGTCGACGTTATGGAGGGGTGTGACGTTGACAGCCCTGCGTCAGGGATCTAACCAGGCTGTGAACTTTACTGTTTACAATTACCTTAAGGAGAAGCTGCAGGCGATGCAGTCAGGTACTCTTGGTGCTGAAGGCGCTGGGTCCAACTTGCCTGGGTACCAGACCGCAGGTATTGGATTGATATCCGGTGCTTGTGGACCTCTCTCGAATGCTCCAATTGATACCATCAAGACGCGGTTGCAGAGGATGCCAGCGGAGCATGGCGAAACAGCTTTGACGAGAATCAAGAAAATTGCGGCCGAGATGTTCAAACAAGAAGGACCGAAAGCGTTTTATAAGGTATGTCTTGTTATCGATTTGTGCATTGAACCTCTGGGGTACCATTTGTGCTGACTTGTACTTTAGGGAATCACACCAAGAATAATGAGAGTTGCACCTGGCCAGGCAGTGACGTTCGCAGTATACGAGCAGCTGAAGACTTGGATAGAGAAGAGTAAGGCGGTTCTGCATGACCGCTCGTATGATGATGCTTAAAGGTGTGAAGTTAAGAGTGGGACATTTTGAGCATAGTCTTCATTTGGGAAGAGATCCGGTGTGGGACGATACTTCGCATATCTTTATCGATCTCATGAAGGATATCTGGTTGATACCAGCATTCTTGCGACACCACCATATCGGGATCATTATGGCTGTCTGTGATGGATCAGGCGTCTGATCTGTATACTAGAACAGCATGATAGTAGGCGAATGAATACCACAACGCTGTTATCTTTGCATCTATCCTTCTCTTCTTGTGCACCATTGATGACCTCAGGAGGGACTTCTGCGCGCAGCCCTCGGTCATATCTAGAGGATAATTTTGAACAAAAGAGCACGCCACTGTTATTAGGGTCACCACTCTCCTGGGCATTTCATCTTTCTTTCAAGCGCTGCTATTGCGTGTATGCGAGGACTCGATCCGTCTGCTTTGTAAGTCTTGTCGCGCACGTCCTTGGTAGTCACTTCGCCCTTCAGCTTCGTTGGGCTCTCATTGGAAGCGACGTCGATTGCTCTTGACGATGGAAATCACGCTCGATCTGCACCAAGAAGACACTATCACTTTGCAGAAAACTTCTTGCCCTCCACCAAGCCTGCTGTACTTGCTGCTGCTTTCTCCTTCTTCCCACAACGAGCACATTCCGCCCTTTTATAAGCGCATTTCTGGCAATATTTGTGGCCCTGGTTTATCTTGACCTTGCAAGTCTCGCAGCTTGCGGCGTAGGCAGCATATGGATTCTTGGCAGCTTTGCTGAGTAATTTGGACTTGCCAATGCCACTGGGACCAGACGCGGAGGCTTTGGCAGTGTAGGCTATGCCTGTGGAAGTTTGAGAATCTTCTTTACGTTTGATGGAGGCAGTGGCGAGGGCAGTGGGCGTGCTGAGCTTAGCGCAGCGTGTGCAGACCATTGTGAGTGCCTGAGACTACAAGGGAGGCTAGTTTGAAAGGTGTTGGTTCGTGGAATAGAGATGGTTCGCGCTTGATGATGGAGAAGATAAGAAGCTAAAGTCATGCCAAGGCCAAGCCACGAGATGTGCTTTCATTGCTGCGCCAACAACCTTTGCTGCAGCCTACACCTTGTGATTTCGCGTCCGCTGCCACTTTCTGCTTCACAGACTCTCATGCTAGCCTGCAATCGCTGCCAACTTGCGCCCTGCGTCATTGAAGCTTTGTGGTCGTCGTAGCATCCTCAATTAGACCTTGTATACTCTTCTAAATCACGCGACTCGAAGCTTGCGTAACTTGAAATTTGGATGAAGAACAACAGGAGGAGCTAGTTTCATATAGCATGGCTGGCCCGTATAGGCGCGGCGGCGACAACGAGGATGATAACAACTTGCTCGATCTTTTGGATGACCATCAACCAGCATACAGCTCAGGGAGAAGACCTACACATGATGATGACTATCTAGCATCGCGGCAGGATATTCCTAACACTTCACGAAATAATGGCAGGGCATCAGTCTCTTACGACGACTTCGTTGGCGGAGGCGCAGGCGCGTCCGTCATTAGATCAGCTGAAGGTACTGGAGCTGGAGGCGCATCCAATCTACGGCCTAATTACGATGACAGGATGTACTCACAAACCTCGGACCTTCACAACTATCAGAGCCATGATGTCGACGACTATCCTGATGATGACCTGGGTGACCTACAAGACTACTATGGGACAGGAGGATTGGACGACAATGCGCCAGCATCCACGTTACGGCAGGCCTCAGCACGGAATAGAAACAGTATCATGACAATGGGAGGTGGTCTACTGGGTCGCGTACGGAATATGCTGGGGATCAAGCAGGATTACCATGAGATGGACTTGCCATTGACAGATGGTCCAACTCTTCCTGTGGTAGCACCAGCAGGCGTTGCAAATGGCCAAGCTGAGCCAGCGCAAAACGCAGCTAAGACAAAATCACTAGGAGGACGAATACAGAACCTCTTTGGCCAAGGACAGATTGACTATAGCACCATGGGACCAAGAATCATCCATCTGAATAATCCTCCTGCTAATGCCGAGAACAAATATGTCGACAACCACGTCTCAACCTCGAAATACAATGTAATCACCTTCGTGCCAAAGTTCGTCTACGAGCAGTTCTCGAAATACTCCAACCTCTTCTTCCTGTTTACCGCAGCACTCCAACAAATACCCAACGTTTCGCCAACAAGTCGATATACCACGATTGTACCACTATTGATCGTTCTGATTGTTTCTGCTATCAAAGAGGCTGTAGAGGACTATAGGAGAAAGCAAGCAGATGCTTCTTTGAACGGCTCGATAGCACGTGTGTTAAGAGGAGGAAATTTCGAGGATACTAAATGGATCAATGTCGCTGTTGGAGATGTTCTGCGTGTTCATGGCGAAGAGTCGTTTCCAGCAGATTTGGTATTGTTGGCAAGTTCGGAGCCAGAAGGGTTATGTTATATTGAAACAGCGAACCTGGATGGGGAGACCAACTTGAAGATCAAGCAGGCCTTGCCAGAAACTGCTGACCTCATCAGTCCAGCCGAGTTATCAAGACTTGGTGGAAGGCTGAAGTCTGAACAGCCAAACAGCAGTCTTTATACATACGAGGCAACTCTGACGACACAAGGTGGGGCAGGAAGGCAAGAAAAAGAGCTACCACTCCAGCCTGACCAGTTACTGCTTCGTGGTGCGACGTTGAGGAATACTCCTTGGATTCACGGTGTAGTCGTATTTACAGGTCATGAGACGAAACTCATGCGCAATGCAACTGCGACACCGATCAAGCAGACAGCTGTGGAAAGAATGGTCAATCGACAGATTACGTATCTCGCGCTAATCCTCATCACACTTGCAATTATAAGCACAGCCGGAAATTTTGCTGTGCGTTTGACGTCGGGCACCACAATGTCGTACTTATATTACGGTAACTTTAATGCAGCGACAGCCTTCTTCCTTGATCTCTGCACGTATTGGGTGCTTTACTCCAATCTACTACCAATCTCTCTTTTTGTTACGATAGACATTGTCAAATACTGTCAAGCTATTTTGATCAACTCTGACATGGACATGTATTACGACAAAACAGACACGCCCGCAGTCTGCAGGACATCATCATTAGTAGAAGAGCTTGGCCAAGTTGAATATGTATTCTCAGACAAGACAGGGACATTGACCTGCAATCAAATGGACTTCCGACAATGTTCGATAGCAGGCATGCAATATGCTGATGATGTTCCCGATGACCGGAAGGCAATCGGCGATGAGCCTGGTGGCATTCACGACTTCAAACGCCTGCATAGAGATTTGGCTTCAGGACCTGATGGTGAACTCATAAACCAATTTCTAACACTGCTTTCGACCTGCCACACAGTCATTCCAGAGCGTAACGATGAGAAGCCTGGATTCATCAAGTACCAAGCAGCATCACCTGACGAAGGTGCCTTGGTCGAAGGAGCTGCATTGCTGGGCTACAAGTTCGTTGCTCGCAAGCCAAAGTCTGTGACTATATTGGTAGATGGACAAGAGTATGAGTATGAATTACTGTCCGTCTGCGAATTCAACTCAACAAGAAAGCGCATGTCTGCTATTTTCAGGTGTCCAGATGGCAGGATCCGATGTTACTGCAAAGGAGCAGATACCGTCATCCTCGAACGCATGTCAAAGTCGAACAATCCTTATATAGACATCACATTGCAACACTTGGAAGAGTATGCGGCGGATGGTCTACGAACACTTTGTCTTGCCATGCGAGAGATTCCTGAAGTCGAGTTCAGAGAGTGGCACCAGGTCTTCAACCGAGCTGCCATGACCGTTGGCGGTAATCGCGCGGATGAGCTGGACAGAGCTGCAGAGATCATTGAAAAAGACTTCATACTGCTTGGCGCCACTGCTATCGAGGACAAGTTGCAGGATGGCGTTCCAGATACTATTCACACCTTACAGACTGCAGGTATCAAGGTGTGGGTGTTGACTGGTGACAGGCAAGAAACAGCCATTAACATCGGCATGAGTTGTAAGCTGATTAGCGAGGATATGACACTGTTAATCGTGAACGAGGAGAGTTCTGCGGCAACAAGAGACAATTTGAGCAGAAAACTCACTGCCATCAAAGGACAGGCGCACGGCTTGAGTGATCTAGAGTCTCTAGCACTCGTCATTGATGGCAAGTCTTTGACATATGCTTTGGAACCGGACATGGAAGTCATGTTTCTGGATTTGGCTGTGATGTGTAAAGCCGTCATTTGTTGGTAAGTCTAAATGTACCGCTGCCAAGCAAGCGACACTCTATTAACAACTTTGCAGTCGTGTATCTCCACTACAAAAAGCACTCGTCGTCAAACTGGTCAAACGACACAAAAAGGCAATCCTGCTAGCTATCGGCGACGGCGCCAATGATGTTTCCATGATTCAAGCCGCGCATGTCGGTGTAGGTATAGCTGGTGTGGAAGGTCTACAAGCCGCCAGAAGTGCAGATGTCGCAATAGCGCAATTTAGGTATCTGCGAAAGCTGCTTCTTGTACACGGCTCTTGGAGTTATTACCGCGTCAGCAAGGTCATTCTTTACTCGTTCTACAAGAACATTGCCTTTTTCATGACACAATTTTGGGTAAGCCTGCTCCATCCTTCATTCGCTCACAACAGCTTCCAACACACAAGCCTGACTCTTTCATAGTACTCCTTTCAAAATGGCTTCTCAGGCTCCGTAATCATGGAATCCTGGACCCTCTCCTTCTACAACGTCCTCTTCACCGTCTTCCCGCCCTTCGCCCTCGGCATCTTCGACCAATTCGTCTCCGCCCGCCTCCTCGACCGCTACCCGCAACTCTACCGCCTCTCGCAAACGTCCGTCTTCTTCCGCATGTCCGCCTTCTGGTCCTGGGTCGGCAACGGCTTCTACCACTCCCTCATCATCTACTATATCTCCTCCGCCATCTACGGCGGCGACTTGGTCTTGCACGACGGCACAGTCAGCGGCCATTGGGTCTGGGGTACAGCGGTGTACATGTCCGCACTAGTGACTGTGCTGGGTAAAGCAGCACTGACAGCAAATACGTGGACGAAATACACCGTCCTCGCCATCCCTGGCTCCTTGCTGATTTGGCTAGCATACGTCCCATTTTATGGCTCGTTGGCGCCTCTGCTGCATTTCAGCACAGAGTTCCGTGGTGTCCTTGGCCATACATACCCGAACCTGGTTTTCTGGCTCATGTGCATCACGCTGATTCCGCCGCTGTGTTTGCTGCGCGATTTCGCGTGGAAGTACGCGAGAAGGATGTACAGCCCACTGAGCTATCACCATGTGCAAGAGATACAAAAGTATAATGTGCAGGACTATCGGCCCCGCATGGAGCAGTTCCAGAAGGCGGTTAGGAAGGTGCGGCAGGTGCAGAGGATGCGGAAGCAGAGGGGGTATGCGTTTAGTCAGACGGACGAGAGTCAGGCGAGGGTACTGAATGCGTATGACACGACGAGGCAGAGGGGAAGGTTTGGAGAGTTGAAGGCGGATGAGGGTGAGGAAGGGGATGCGGTTGTGGTTGATGGTGGTGGGGCGAAGGGTGGTGGGAAGGCGTTTGGGTATTGATGAGGGGGAGTATTGTAGATGAGTGAACTGCTTGTTGATGATAGTAGAGGAGAATGACTACGTAGCGACTTTGAAATCGTCTTCGCTTTTTTTCAATTGCATTCATTGTTGTTGTCCTTTACAATCTTTGGTATATAAGCCGTACACCTTCATACGAGTTGAACTGACGTCGATAGGTGAAAGAAACAATATGCAGGAACTAAAATCGATCCTCTATGAAACAACCTACACACAGCTCGTCTCTTTTACAGCATTACAAACTCGCTTAGTGCGAAATTTTCTCAATGCGAAGGCTCTCCAAGTCGTGCCTGAAACAAGGAACTCAAGAAAAGGGCCTGAAAACAGCGCGATCAAGTTTGCAGCGGCAGTTCGAACAACAAATATATCTTGCAAATCAGAATATGACAAATCACCCGGTATGATGAGGGTTGAGTATTGCTCCATTAAACAAAGTATTCGTATATTCGTACAATTCATTTCTTCATTTTTACTTTTCATCCCTCACATTCTTCTTCTTCTGCATCAGGCCATTATTTTAAGCCGCACGCAAACATTTACGCAGATATAAGGGCAGGATCGATAGACATCTGCTGCATATCGTCGACTGCGTCTGATTGCTCCTCACCACGATAGTTCATTAGTGCTTCAAAGTCAATACGTTGCAGCGCCGCTTCATCCAAAGACATGTCCGAAGGCAGAACATATCCATTTCCGATAAGCTCGGCCTCCTCACGTTCTTCTTCGCCGAGATCAAGGAACTTGCGCCACTCACTATCCTTCTCTTCTTGCTGCGGGTCATCCGTTTCCAGCTCCTGTGATTGACCGACCCAAAATTGACCACCTTGCAGGGCCTCTCTTTCCACCATTATTTCAGCCACCATGTCCGGACTTAGTCCATGCAAAGACTGCGCATGAGCTTCGAGATCGATAGTCCTCTTGAACAGATAGTCGCACCCTTCGGCAACACATGAGATGTCTCTACCACTCTCCTCCGCATATCCTGCACCTGTCAACTTGGCAAAAGTGGTAAAGGCCGGTTGAGCCTCTTTTGCTACCTTCTTCAATTGTCTGAGCTGTTTCTTATTCAATGGAGGTGGAGGCGGCATATCCTCTTTACCAATATGTTGCGTGCGAATGTGGCCCTCCAGGGCAGCTTTTGTACCGAATGAGCGACCACATGCGTTGACCCCAGTCCAAGTAACCAGATCCTCAGTGAGAGAAGATATGCCTGTGGATCCGCATCCATAGCTCTTATCTTGCACATGCACAGTACGAATATGGATGTTGAGGTTGCCTTGTTTTGTGAAGCCTTTCCCGCAATTATCTACGGTGCAGACGAATGACCGACGTGCTGACAAGGAGATACCAGCATGGTGAATGTCGATGTGTCTTTGCAACTCGCGAGCTGATGAGCAGATGAGGCCACAATGTTGACAACCTGGTGGATGTTCGAGCTTGATATGATCTTGAAGATCGGAGTAGGACATGAAACCTTGAGCACCAGTGGAGTCGTTATTGTTTGCTTCAGGACACAATGAGCACCAGTATCTCGTTTCACCATGAAAGCGCGCTTCGTGATTACGTAGCTGAATTGCAGTATCGAAGCCCTTCGAGCATTTCTCATTCGTCGCTGGATTGATCTGCGTACATTGAAAAGGCTTGAGCTGGAGATGGTCGACATCAATATGGCGCTGCAGTGTTATGTGCTTGCGAAAAGCCCTGTCACAAGGGGGATGTCCCGTACAGCGAAATTGTTCTTTTCCTTCATGCGACTTTATATGTCTTCTTAATCTTGTTGCTGTCAAGAATGATTTCCCACAAGCATTCCACTCGCACGTATAATCTCTTTGCTCACTATGAGCACTCTTGATATGATGGGTAAGGTGAGATTGCCGCAGGAATGCCTTGTCGCAGGATGACTGAGGACATTTGAAAGGTCGATCGCCCGTGTGTGATCGAATGTGTTCTGCCAAGCGTGCAGGTCGATTGAATGCCTTTCCACACCCTTCGTATGGGCAGAATTTGTTCTTGGGCCGAAACGGAGCGGGTGACCGAGGTGTGAGTGGTGTTAATGGAGTGTTTGTGGTTTGCTGTTCTTCGTCGTCTGATTCCGAGTCGAAGGCTGCATCCGGGGACTCAAATCTCGATTTTTTGTTTGGTGGCGGCTCGTCGACTTCTAAGCCTCGTTTCGCAGCCATCTTGCTTGCAGGGTCTTTGCACCGAGATTGTAGGCTTCTCTTGAATCCATAAGCTCGGAAGATGAAGTACGGAAGTTCTTAGGGAAGAAAATCGAAATCGAAATCGAAATCATGAGCAAGGCAACGCCAATAATCCAGGGTCCAGCGGATACAAACTCCGTCAACCAAGCGTGTCTGAAACAGGCAGTTGAAGGACAAAAGTCAATGCGACTATTATTTCTGCAGAATCACTTCACTCGTCAACTGAGCAGCTTTGGTTCCTGAGGCCCGGAAGAAGAACGTACTGTATAATAGTGATCCTCAAACGTGCAAAAATCCTCAGAGCAGAGCAAAAGACCGCTTCAAGCACTCTACCAATCCCCTTGAACGTGAATATCTGCTGAAATAGCTACTTTAACAATGTCAATCTTCTCCCCTTCTCCGGACATGATAGCGGGCCTCAAAGCATACATGTCGAAATACGATTCTACCACTTCCTCAAATACTACCACCTCAAACCCAAGATACACAGTTATCATCCTCGACCCAATCAGAGACACCAACCTCATCCCTGCCTTCGTCGACATTCACATCGCCTGCGTGCTCCAGGACAATCTCATCGCCACCTTTCGTCCCCCTTTTGACGCCGCCAAACGAGAGCTTATGATCAAATGGTGGCATGCACGTTTCGATGAGGCCAGTAGAGATGAGCGTGTGATTATTGCCGTGCTTGGCAAGCTAAGGGATGCAGATGCTATGCCGCCTCCTTCAAAGCTGGCGCCAGATCAGCAGTACGAGACGCGGGCGATAATGACGAACAGTGGAGAAGCAGTCAACCATGAGGAAGTACTGGCTGGCTATGTGACATTGCACAAGCCTATCACGGAGACTGGCCCTTTCAGAGGACCGATAGAGAAGTTGCTCGTGAATCCGCGGTTCAGGTTTCGTGGCATTGCGAGGACTATGATGGAGAAAGCGGAGGTTGTTGGTAGAGAGCATGGGAGGACGTTATTGGTGAGTCACATTGACCATCTCTCTAATCATTCCACTGGGGAGTTGCTTAGATATGTGGCTGTAGTGCTAATGCATTTGACAGACATTGGATACCATGACAGATAGTGGCGCCGAGGTGATGTATAAGAAGCTTGGGTATACGCAGCTTGGAGACCATATTCCCGACTATGGATTATATCCAGATGGAACAATGGGAGGCGGTACTTTCTTTTACAAGGTTCGTTCGCTTCTGTCACGAATGCTCAAAGGTCCATCTTCTAACTTAGTTGTGGTACCAGGATCTCAGAAAAGAGGCCCTATTGAAAGAGGCCAAGTAGTGATTACAACGAATCAACCAAAGTCCAGAGTATGGTGTGAGCTCGTCTCGCTCCATATCATGGTTAGATTGAGAGTATAGCAGCAGCATTATGTCATCATGTATCCGTGACCTGTACAGGTCAGGCTCAAGTCAGTGCCCAGAGTAGTGGTCCTGCCGCTCCTGCAGGCACAGCACGACCTCGTCTCGCGCCTAGAAACCACAAGAAGTATTAGCCCAAATTCGAACCTCCCTTTCCACCAACACTCACCCTCACTGAGCACTCCTCACAAGCGCCAACCTACCTCTCTTGTCCTTCTCGACCCTCACAGCTCGATCCCCGCCACTATCATACCGTCGCGGATTCTCAAGAATCTCATATTCTTCCTCTCTCAATCTGTCCGCCCTCTCCAGTCGCTCCTTTGCTTCCCGCTCAAGCTTCAATGCTCTCTTCTCCTTCTCAAGCGCGTTGATCTGTGCATTAATGTCCCTGGGATTGCGCGGCTTTTGTCGTTCGGGGAGTACTAAAGCTCTTGATTTCACAAACACTTCTTCCTCGTCCTCCTCAGACTCACTTTTGCGTCCACCACGTCGAGAGCGAGAACGTCCAGAGCGTGCTTTCGACTTGGAAGAACGTGCTGATTTAACTGATTTGGCACGACGTGATGGTTCGGAGGTTGCGGAGCTGGAAGAGGAAGGGATGCCTTCGCCGAAATCGGAAGGTGTGGGATTTTCGATGATTTTGCGGGTTACTGTCTCGCGGATTTCGACATCTTCGAGTGGTGGTGGAGGAGGTGCCTCGGGGCCGCCGAGGAGTCTGGTTTCTTTAGTTTCTTCGTAGCGGAAGATGGTCTTGTCTGTGAGACAACTATATTAGTCTGTGTGCAGCAAGTAGATTGAGGAGCAGAAACTGACTGTCATCGAAAAAGCTCTCACTAAACTTGATGACTTCGTCGATTTCCTCCTTTTGTAGCGCGTATTGCACTATATAGACATTTTCCTAGTCAAACCATCAGCTTGTGTAGAGTGATTGTCGTCCTCAGGCCCTTACCTCTTCTTCGTATGGAAACCCCATTCTATTTAGGGCTCCCTTATGTACCAATCGCTTCGGCATCCTGGTCTTGCCTCTCTTCCTCCTCGGTTCTGGCGCAGGCACTTCAATATCCACATAATCATCCTCAATCTCCCTTGACCGACTCGTCTCCCTAATCACCTCCCTCTCTCGCCTAATGTGTAGTTCTGGCCCCGGCTCTTTGACCTTGTATTCATAGTCACGATATCTTGGTTTTGGCTCTTCTCGTCGTACTGCTGGTGGAGGAGGCGGTGCCTGAACGTTGATGGACACATTGACATCTCTTTCCTCCACATTCCTCCCGCGATCGTCATATCTTCCGACAGGCCTTCTATCATAAGTATCCAAGCTCGATTGTCTTCTTGCATAAGTCGGCCTAGCTGGTCTTCTGGTAGGGACATCATAATCATCATACTCCCGTCTATAGGGCTGCATCTCCCGTCCGGCAGTAACATATCTTCCTTCGTCTAAGAACTCTGGTCGCTGTCGCTGTGGTGGTGAAAACCTCTCTTCTTCCACATATCTTCGTCGTTCGTACTCCCGTGGTGGTGGCTCCCGAAACCGGTCGTCGTTGACTGAAACTCTGATCTTCTCCTGTACTGGTCCTTCGCCGCGAGAGATATAGCGGTCTTCCTCGACGTTGACAGTGTCATATTCTTCTCGGCGGCCGTACGGACCACGAGATCGTGCGCGGGCTCTTTCGAATCGGCCTCTGTCCCAGGTACCTCCCCCGTCGTCGTCGCCATAACCGCCTTCGTCTCTACGATAGCCACGAGACATTGTTTATAGGAGATAGAAGCTGTTTTTCGTGGTAAGGTCGAGATTTGTGGGAGATTTGGAGTGAGTGGGCACGTGATGGGTGGCCGCAATGGATGCGCTGGCCAGCTGTTGAACTCGATTGACTAGCTTTGCTAGCTTTGTAACGAGCAAGGCCAAGAATTCGAATATCAACAACAAAGATTTGCGTTTCAGAAGTAGAGGCTGGGGAATATGATCCACACTTGATCCAATCTTGGGTAAAGAAAGGCGTTTTATGCGAATCCTTGGTTTTCATGCACGACCTGAAACGCTGTGGCATAAACTAGTCTGCATATAGGAAGGCGATATAGATGTCATTAAAGCTTGTATATTGAGGTTATTAGTACTATCTCTTTACCTCTCCAGTCCAACAGACGAGGACACACTCTCGGGCAGTTTCCCAAATTATTTATCATATCTCAGCTCTCCTCTTCTCGCAACCCACCCCTCATCACGCTCCGTGGATCTCACGGACGATCCAATCATCGCTGGTAGGCAAAGTTCAAGCTGTTTACCAATGCGATACCTTCCTGTCTCCAGGTGTCCGGCTCAGGCATGGCGAGTTTAGTGATGTTAGCGTCGAAGAGCATATCCTGCGTGGCAACGCTATATTCTGGCCAGTTTGGTGAGCTTGCGGGCCTGCCAACCCATCCATTGGGGTTTCCAGAGTTGATGAAACTGGCCCAAGATTTGGACATGAGGCTGGCGAGGTCAATGAAGTTTTGAGGCTTGTTTGTGAAGGGGAGAGGAGGAGCATAGCCTACACCCATGATATTATCGAAAACGAAGGCTACTTCTTGGAAGTGAGGAACACCAGAGTAAATATTAAGGCCATTAGGCTGTGCAGCAAATCGGAAGCAGTATGCAGGAACTCCAGCCGCGGCCCAGGTCTGGCATTGGAGACGTCTGTTGGCGATAAACACCGCGTCTCCAGCATAAGCGGCTGCATAACGGTAGTCTGGTCCGTTCCTGGCAGGCATGGCTCCACATCCCAGAGTGTAAGGTGGAAGAGTACAGATGTTGTAGGAGGTATAGACATTGACAAGCTCTTCAGCTAACGCAGGTACGAGAGGGGTTCCTGGCAGGATCACGCCAGCTTAAAGACGTTAGCGCAAGAAACTAACAGGAGTTGCAGGAATGATACATACTTTCAATGTCCTGAGCGAATTCCGCTGTACTGTTCACGACAGCGGGTCCGAAGGAGATGCCCTCATCAGTGTTGGCGCCACTAATGATGGGAACATGGAGAAATTCTTCATTGGCCATCTGAATACTGGCATACTTGCGAATGAAGTCGCCATCAACGGTAGGAAACCAATCTCCAGCAGCAGATGTGTTGACTGCAGCGTTCAAAGTAGTGAAGGGCAGAGCTCTCAAACAGCTAAGAGTATCCACAGCATTTGCACAGCCGGTGTTGTTGACGATGGTGTTGTAGTAAGGCTGGTAGTAGTCCGTGCCATAGCTGCCCTTATATGGAACACTTTTTGAAACGATTGATTAGCAAAATATATTCTAAAAAGGTAGAATTAAATTTAGTGTACCTGTTACCACTTTCCATGATGGCGCGGGTGATGATAGAGTCGTTGCGGCCACCATAGGCGAGGAGCTGAAAGCCGACTGCAGAGCCACTGTAAAAGCAATCATTTAGCATGAAGACACTTCAAAAGCAGGGATGGTCACTTACCCGGCACTCTCTCCCCAGATAGTAACTTGTGTTGGATCACCACCGAATGCAGCAATGTTCTCCTGGACCCAGTGCAGGAACAGACGCTGATCACGGAGACCAAGGTTGGTGTTACCACTGCCGAGAACTTGGTCGGAGAACAAGAAACCCCAGGCACTGAGACGATAGTTGATACTGATACCAATGAAAGGGCGGTCAATTTCTACACCGTTCTGCACGATAAATCTAAAATAAGTTAGCTCTGATAACTACTATTTTCTCAGCTCTGCATGAATACTTACGAGAGATTGTAGCGACGATCGACACCACCACCTGAATGATTCTTGTTAGACTTGACCACTTCGCACATTGAACTGTTTCGCATACCCATGAAGTAACCACCTCCATGAATCCAGACAGACTAATAGATAGGTCAAAAAGTTGCATATTAAGATCGGTTTAGTATGTCCTACCACCGGGAGAGGTTTCTTGTAAGCTGTGTAATTCGCGGGCCTGATGATGTTTGCGTACAAGCAATCTTCGCTGACAGCATATCCGACTTGGTCGCCCTAGTTGAGTATTAGTACAATCATAGGTAGGTCCAGGGGGTATTGACAACATACACCGTAGCCAACACACTCTGGAGAGTACTGAGTAGCGCTAAAAGTGCCGATTGAGCCATTGATAGACTGAGGTGGTCTGAACCTTAAGTCACCAATTGGAGCTAGTCACAAGCATGTTAGTTACATGATATCGCCTTCTTCTTCAATGTCACGTACGTTGCGCGTAAGGAATCCCGAGGAAGAAATCTTGGTTGTATTCCGCGTTGTAGACTCCCACAATAGTACCATTGTTGATCTTGGCAGCAGGTGCGCCGTTAGGTCCAGTGGGAGCAACAGTAGCACTACTGATGCTGGCACTAGTAGAGTGAGTCCCAGTTGGTTCACCGGTCGTGGTGGTGGCAGTGACAGAAGCACTGTTTACAGGTGCTCCTATTGCAGTAGGCTGGTAGCATGACTGAGCCCAGGTAGGAGTTGGCCATGACTTGGGAAAGCTGGGAGGTCCCCATTGCTGAGCAGTAGGCCAAGGTCCATTAGGGACTGGGGCAGGAGCAGCATTGACGACAGAGAGAAGAGTCGCCGCAATTGCGGGTACTGAGAAAGAAGCCTTCATGATGAGACGGAAGAAAGATATATTTCTGAGATGACTGGAGGACAAGGAGAAAGAAGTACCAAGACGAGGGCATCTTGCAAAGTCAAGTATTGCTCATGTCCCTCCACAAAGCGGAGAAGTGGATGTTCCGCAGCATAGCACGACTCTGGCCGTGGAGGTGGCTCAACTCTCTGCGGTAGTTCAGGCACCGAAGTTACATCTTGGCATTACCGGGGTAGATCGTTTCAACTTTCAGCATTATTCGTGCTCGAAGCTGTTTGGGGCGTGCTCGACCTGCTGGCATGAGCAAATCTAGCACGATCTAGAGCTTCAGACCAAGGCTAATCAATAGTTGATGCTAAGCACAAGATTCGTGCTGCAGTTGGGTCTTGGAGAGAAGAAGAGGGGGAAAGATCTACGATGGCCGAAGCACAATCGGCCTGACATCGGGGTAATGAGGTTAATGTACTTTATGAAAGGGGAAAGCGGGGTCGATGCAGGTTCAAAGAGGGGTGGCCACACTAGAGAAGTCTAGCGCAACACCAACTATTCAAGTCGAGGTCGAGATCGAGGAGACGTTGGCATTAAGGACGTTGGATACAGCTTGACTTAAGCGTTAATGACATTGTCGCCGCGCAACCTTATGGGAACACTTCGGCTAGGGTATGTGGGAGGTGGGATCTGGCTGATGTAGAGACAGGTCGAGCGGAATTGAAAGGAGAAGTTGGCAGTACAAGTCGTAAAGGAAGCTGGAGGATGTCTACTACTCCTGCTATACGTAAACATCAAAGCTCATACCACAATTTACTGCATATTCCCTCTTCACGATTTTAGAGCCTCTCAATCATCCATTAAGCATTAGATCGAGCCAAGTCGGACTCATCATATAGATATAGAACGCCAAAAACACAAGTCCACAAACTCCATAGCTCTTGCTGTTCCCCTTCTCTCACTCACATACAATCTCAACGTGAATCCTTCCATTCCCTTCAGTGACCTCCAGTGGTTGGAAGACCCAAGTTCACCTTCCAGGTATCGTAGATGAGCCATTGGAAGGCAGTCAAAGTACCAATCATACCAATCCTGACAGGGAGACCGTTCCATAATCCACTGAATCCAATCTTGCTATAGATACGAGACATTGCCTTTCCAGCACTCTCTCCGGCTATAACTTCTATCAGTACTGTGCTTTGGCAAAAGATCATTCTTGTACATACGTTGACGATCAGAGTTAAGCTTGCTGACCATGACATCGGCAGGATGACTGATAACAGCACAGCCAATACCAGCAATGTAACCTCCCAAGAATGAAACTCCAGTCTGTGACAGTGTGCTGAGTTGATCCTTTGGCTTTCCGATAAACTTGTAGATTTGTGCGACAGTAGATTCGAAGGTCGCGAATTTGACCATGCTGTTGTGCCTGTTAGTTCCTAATCTTTCAGGTAGAGAGTAGCTTCCTTACGTGTAAGGAATCTGACGGCCCCAAAGAGGAACGATACCACTATACAGTCTATTCCATTCACGTTAGCTGGGCTTCATTAACCAGGTTTGCCATATGATTACTCACCCTCCATATCCCTGCTTAGCAACCACCTTACTCCATCCCTCCCTCAAAGTCGATGCAAAAGGCGGTAACGACGTCTGCATTCTCACCTTGATCGCCTCCAAAGGACATAGAGCAATATCTGCCAAGAACTCCGCACTGGCACTAGCCGCCAAAAACACAACCGTCTTGTTTGCATTCGGGAACAGCTTATCACCATACTGGTACTTGAAGATCTCGTAGAACCCATACTTTCCAGCTCCTTGCAAACTATATCCCACAAAGGTCGGAGACCAGCCAAAGAACACGCCTCGAAGACCTTCTTTTGCGTAGATGCTGCGCCAGGCTTGAGTGTTAGACTTGTAGATTGAAGGGTCGACCTGACGACGGCATTTGACGAGATCGAGGGGAGTGACGGCGGTGTGCGTGGGTCCGCAAGCTGTATTCAAGTCGTCAGTAACAGCGCGGGACTCCAATATAGCTCGAAGACGCACCAATGATACCACCAGCAAGACAGGCAAGGAAATATTGGTTGCTATACAGGTCTATCTTGCCCTTGGCGGATAACGATCCGGGTGTCTCTTTTTGGCTCATCTTGGGTTGACACGAGTGGGAAGGCGAAAGAGTTGGAGCTGCGCAATGAAGCTGTAGGTAGAATTGAGGAGCAGATTGGACGCAGCAACAAAGGCAGTCCCTACACAGAAGGTTGCTGAAATTGTTGAGATAGCTGTGAACTGCTGCCTTGCGATTCCAATGGGAGTGAAACGTCATTGTGCATAACTTCGGCCATAGCTCCGGGCAGAATTATGCTCAAGTGATTCACGATATGTCAGGGCAGCTTAGTGTTACTGGCAGAGCAGGCAGTGTTGGTGAAGTAAACGCTCTCGCAAGAGTCATTAACGATCCCCTTCAAGAGCTTGCCAGGTTGCTCTGGGATATCATATTGAATGAAGATACAGTATTTGATGCAGCCGGCGTCGTGGACCCCAAGGCTCACTATGCTTCCTGCTCGACTTCAGGTGTCGCTGGTATAGCGCCAGCGGCTGCGGGAGACTCTTCAGTGTTATCATCTGCTACACCTCCCGCACCTATTGACGAGGGGTTTTGTTGTGCACTCGCTTCTTGCTCTTCTTGTTCGTCGGCATCCAAAAACATCAGATATGTCTCCCATATCTCAATCAACTAGAGAAAGTTAGCGCTTTCAAATCCACGAATAAGTGTATATGTAGCTGACCTCTTTTTGTGCTTCCACAGAACTCTCCAGATACGTCTCCACGCTCGCTCTAAAATCCTCCACCTTCTCCCGCTCAAATCGCTCAAGTTCAGCACGCATGCCCTTGCCCAAGTCGTCGAACGTTAGTCTCGTCTGGTGTGACCTCCGTTCTGCGTCTCCCACATCTGCTTGCAATTGGCTCATCTTATCCTGCTGAGTACGTCCGGAACGCGTGAGTTTGTCCAGAGCAGACCTTCGCTTTTGTAAATCTGATTCAGCGTTGTGCCAATTCTGCCATGATCGTTGCCTCTGCTCAAAAGCCTTCTTAATCGATCCAATGAGCCTGATGTACTCATCAATCGTGATGCCAAGTGTGAGGACATCTTGTTGTGCTTGACGATTATACAGATCTCTTATCCGTACTTGGACGTCTGCTAGGGATGCTAAAGGTCCAGAGAGTGAGGGTGAGAGCTCGACTTGAGATAGGTTGTTCAATGATATCGACAGCTCAGCACACGCATCAGCAAGACTCTTGCGTTGAGCGATGGCAGCATCAGTAGATTTCAGTAAAGCTTTCAGCTGAGTATCGAGTGTGTCAAGGTATACACGACGATCAAGAAACCACTGCGGATAATGTTAGCTTGTAGCATTATTACTGCCTGAAGTGAAGCTCACATCATCATGCTCCACAAACTTAGTACTCGTGCCAACAGATAGACTCAAGCTGCTAAACATGCCCTTGCTCTCTGAAGGCATATCCGGTTCTTTGCGCTCTCTAGCCTTGACATCAACAGTGAAAGATTCACTCTCGAGGAAAATTTTCAGATCGGCATCATGCTGCAGTATTAAATGCGCAGCGATCTTGTTAAGCATGCGCTCAAGAGCAGATCGCCTGGACTCAACAAAATCACTCTCAAATCTGCCCACTGCTTGTTTGTCTGGCGGTGGTGGTACAACAATGCCGGGGTTGTTTTTATGCAATTGCTCGTACAGCCATAAGAAGTCACGATACCTTCGCGACACCTCAAACTCTGGTTGCCGGTATGCTTTTGATGTTGTCTGTACCTTCCTATCAGTCTCTGCAATTCACAGAAACCCTAGTTTTAAACTGACCTTCGTCCTAACTTGGTAAACTGTATGCGAACTGGTAAGGTCGCCAACCTTGTGCGGATCACCAATGCTAATGTTAAAGGTTGGGCGCGCGGCCTGCTCGATGCTCACACTTGGCCGTGTCTGTCGTGGAGCATTCTGGGATGGTGATCGTACTGGAGCTGGGCTTCTTGCTTTCTGTGGTAACCCATTCTCATCTTCCCCTTCTAGCCCTAGACTGTTGATGCGCGATGTTCGTGATGCCGCATTCGGTGATCCTGCATTGCGAATTGCTAGTTGTTCTTTCTGTGGTGTCTCCGGTGGCTCTTCTACTGTTTGTGGTACTGTTGCGCCCAGTGGTCCCAGTGGTCCCAAGTCGTCATCTAATGTTTCAAGTCGAGTTGGTTGAGCACCAAACCTGCGAGGTGTCCTACCTCCACGGCCGCCTGGTGTCTTCACTGTTACTTTAGTGGTGGAGGTCGCTGAGGGCTTTTGAGGTGTAGATGTAGCCGAAGATGCTAAGGAGAATGAGCCACGTTCACCGATTGTTTTAACGCATGCGCACCTGTCTCTGTGTTCGGGGTGTCTTCTGTATCTGGAGTTGGTGCTGCGGGGCTGTTTGAGCGAACATCTGTGGTATTGTTAGCATGATTGTCAGTATTTTGGATTAACTTGACGTACCGCCCCAGGGTGAGTCTCCTTCTAGGTCCATTGTAAGTATAGAGGTTGGATTCGAGGATCAGAGTACATAGGACAACAAGGTGAAACACAAGCGAACATGACATGAGGTGGGGCCAAGCATTCGAATCTGGGGCGGCTGGGTATGCACCAACGAGCGAGTTCTCAAAGCTGTTCCAGATTGCTCAGATGTGGACGAGGAAAGAAAATGTATTCTAGCAGATATTGCTAGCCCTACTATATCGGTCATAACTACGTGAAATTTCAGACATTATCTTCCTGTGCCCTACCGCAAAGACGCTTCGAACTTGCCCAAACTTGAGCTCTTCTCCCTCTTTCTGAAGACATTCCAGAACCTCAGCGTCTCATCTCCAGCTCCTGTGACTATGACCTCGCCATCCGGACTCATTGCCAAATAGAGCACACGATATGTATGCCCTGTCAAGCTCACCACTTGTTGCATGCTTGGATACTTCCAGACCACGATCTGATTCTGACTGAAACCATGTGTGCTGACGATTTCATTGCTGTTTTTGGACCATGCCAAGTTACACACTTGCGAACCAGTGTCGACTTCTTGCACCAGATTACCTGTCATAGTATTCCAAAACCGTATCGTCCTATCAGCAGTACCACCTCCAGACGCTAGCAGCCCACGTTGATGTGGTGACCATGCAATAGCTTTCACAGCGGCTTGATGTTCTGTAAATTTCCACAATGGCTCAGTCGCCATACCATCCCATATCAGAAGTTTGTTGTCGTTACCGCCACTCGCGAGCTGACCGTCGTCTGGATTCCACTTAAGACCACAGACTTCTTGCTTGTGTCCTGTCAATCTTTGGATGTATTGGTCAGGTAATCTCACATCTCGATGCAATATGCTGCGATCTCGTGAGCCAGAAGACAGAATATGCTCGTTCCAAGCTAATGCGCCTACGCGAGAGGCATGTCCAGTCATTGTACGAAGTCGTCGTCCGGCATTGGCGTCCCAGATCTGTACATAGCCTTTATGCGTGCCGACTGCAATATGTGAACCCTAGTCAATTGTCAGCCTGGAACATCTGCGATCGATTTCATCTTGCTTACCTTCTGAATCCAATTGACACTCGTCACAGAGTCCTGATCAAGTTCACAAAGCTTCGTCACTTTGCCACTGTCTGAGTTCCACATATAGACACATTTCCCAAGACCAACACCAAGAACATTGCTAGTGCCCCAATCAACCAGATTCAGATAGAAGTCATCAGCTAGTTCAGGCGCATCCAGCACCTTGTATGGAACCTTGCTCACTGCTCTGGGCTGTTTTCGAGGACTTAGCAGTAATTGTTGACTACTATATTTTATTGGCGACAGACTGTAGATGGCTGATCTTGGATCAAGATTTGCTGACCGCCTGCTTGACGGTGTCTTGGATGGTGATAGAGGATCCGAGCCTGCTGAAAGGTGCTTTGGTGAGGAGAACGAGAGTAGGTTCTTGCGTGGCGTGGCAGGGGAGATTGATGGGCCATGTAGTGACGTGTTAGTGAGTGGCGGTGTCCGTCCTCGACCAGATGCTCGACTGCTGAGGTATGGGCTGTCTCCGTGATCCGGCACAGTTGAGGGTAGGTCGAGCTCAGAGCGCAGCACACTAGAGTATGTACGGTTGGCCTCCTCAGCTATCTTGTCTTAGCTTTCTTGTTTGACGTGACAACTTCCACCCAATGCTTACTCTTCTGAAATTGGAGGTCATTATGAGGAGCTCGTTTCTTTGACTTTAAGCCACTTGACAGAGCTGGGGAACCCTCGTCGTGAAGGAGGTGATATGCGGATGCGAGATCTGAATTCGATGGACGATTTGGTATGAAGCTAATAATCCTAGTTAGTTATTGGTCCGCTTATGAAGTCCATTATGATGAGGCTCACCGATCAGTGAAGACTTGTTTTTGACGTTTCCTTGCTGGACTTGCACCTGGGGTCTTTTCTTTAGGTGTGGGGTTTTCTTGTAGTCTCCTGGGAGATACTGATACTACAGGTTCCGGTGAAGCACGGTCACTGCTTGTGCGTTTGTTTGATCTTGCAACTGTGGCGCTCATTGAAGTAGATCTGGAAGCTGTAGAGAGCTTCCTCCTCGCAGCTGGTGAAGGACTCGGAGAATGTGGTCGAGAAAGCTCTCTTTCATACTGTGCCAGATCTTGTCCGACCTCCTCCATTTGTTGTGAATTACGCGCCGGCAGGCCAAGTTTGGGCGGTTGCGATAGTAAACAGTAGCACAAACAGATGCAGGCGCCCGGTCGCAAGAGTGTAACACCAATCGGACAGGAATGGAAGGTCCAGCTATAGCTTGTGATTGAGAAAGGTGGTGTAGAGGAAGACCTGTGTCATGCACTTTTGTTTATAGTGACACAAGCTCTGATATGGCTGAAGAGTTGGTGGGTAAGGCAGAGAGAGAGTCGAGGTCTATTAATGGAAGCTGGTTACAAAGCGAGTGGCGGGTATTGACTATGTGTGAAGGGCGGTCGATTGGTAGACGATGCTATATGATGAGAATTGTGAAGTGATGGCGATTTTGGTTGCAAGATGGTTGTAGATCCCTCAATGTGCTTCGTGCTGATGCAAGACACAATGAGCTTCTGCCAACGACATGGTCCGAGCGCCTACAAGGCTAATACAAGGTGTATGCATACCTCGAGCACTCATATGTTTGAGACTATAGAGAAACTATACTCCCTTTGGCCCTTTGGCTGTGCAGTGCATATTCGTCAGTAGCTTCAATTGTTCCAGAGAGATCAGTCTATACTACTCTACAGATCCTTTCTAGCAGAGTCACCACCAGAAGCTGGACGCATTAGCACCCGTGATACTCGTTAGACTTCCACGTGACTTCATATCTGAATCTGTGGGGTAAGTGGCATAAGAGCATTGGACGAGCTTCCTCTTTCATTTGGTTTGCTCCTCCATGCTCAATCGACCACCTCTGCTGTCGATATTGACTATTGCTAGAAGCCCAAGATCCGTCAATACCAAAAACCGCTGGTACGACGCCGCCATGTCAACCTCAGCAGTCAACCACGCGAATGAGTTTGTAGATTTCCTTAATGCTTCGCCCACACCTTTCCACGCGGTCAAGAATGGTGCAGCACTTCTAGAAAAAGCTGGCTTCAAGCTCATAAAGGTCAGTATTGCGAGACACTAAGCGCGCTGCGCACTCATGCTAAACTCCTGCAGGAACGGGACTCCTGGTCGTCAACACTCAAGCCTGGGGAGAAGTATTACTTCACAAGAAACGGGTCAACGCTAGCTGCTTTTGCCATTGGAAAGAAATGGAAGGCTGGGAACCCTCTGGCCATGGTCGGCACACACACAGACTCGCCTGTTCTCCGCATCAAGCCGCATTCCAAGAAGCAAGCAGATGGATTTCTTCAAGTAGGCGTAGAAACATATGGAGGTGGAAAATGGATGACATGGTTTGACCGTGACTTGAGTATTGCTGGACGATTGATGGTCAGGGATAGTGAAAAAGTCGTGCAAAAGCTGGTAAAAGTGGACAGACCCATCCTGCGAATCCCAACATTGGCTATACACCTCGATCGTGCAGAAGACTTTACATTCAACAAGGAGACTCAGCTATTCCCTATCGCTGGTCTTGTGGCAGCTGAGCTCAATCGTCAGAGTGCTACTGGCACGGCGGCCACAACAGAGTCAGCGAAGGACGACAACAGCGAAGACACCACATCTCCACCTATCAAAGCCGTAACAGAGCGCCATCACCCTTATATCGTCCAGATTGTTGCTCAAGAAGCTGGCTGTGATGTTACCAACATTGTAGACTTTGAATTGATTCTCTATGATACACAAAAGTCATGTCTCGGAGGCTTGAACAGCGAGCTCATCTTCTCACCACGCCTCGATAATCTCATGATGACATATTGCGGTATACAATCTATCATCAAGTCTCTAGATTCTGGGTCACTCGATAACGACCAGACGATCAGGGTGCTGGCATGCTTTGACCATGAGGTAATACCATTCGTAGACCTCGAGTTTGAACGTCGTTAACACGTGTACAGGAAATTGGATCTCTGACTCAACAGGGAGCAGACTCGAATCTCCTCCCTTCCCTGATCCGTCGTTTGTCTGTCCTTATTCCCTCAGAGTCTGCTGGCAGTGATGCATCATATGACAAGATGGAAGACAACAGCACAGCATTCGAACAGACACTAATATCGTCTTTCCTCATCTCTGCTGACGTCGCTCACTCCGTCAACCCCAACTATGGTGCTAAATACGAAGCCGATCATAGACCGGAAATGAACAAAGGCACTGTCCTGAAGATCAACGCCAACGCAAGATACGCAACGAATTCCCCAGGAATTGCCCTTATGCAAGAAGTCGCAAGCAGGGCACAGGTTGTAGAATTACCAAATGCAAAGGCGAGGAGTAGCGGTGTGCCTTTACAGATGTTTGTTGTGAGGAACGATAGCCCATGTGGATCTACAATAGGTCCTCTTATATCTGCAAAGCTAGGTGTGAGGACGCTGGATCTAGGAAATCCAATCCTGAGCATGCACTCCATCCGAGAGACAGGTGGCTGCTACGATGTGGCGCACGGCATTGCATTATTTGAGAGCTTCTACAGGAACTACAACGAGCTCGAGAGCAAGATCATAGTAGACTGAAGACGTAGTCTTTGCACCTTCGCAGCTGGTTCGTAATTATGGTAGCGCCGCATGGTAGAGGAAAGGTGGCCAATATCAGCTTTGTTATGCAGGAAATATACAAGCTTGAGATGAGCTTTAAGTTACATAGCTCTGCCCTAAGAATTCTGATGATGCGTAGATTGTTGACTCTGCCCGAAGTTCTCCAATGAGCCGGACATCGTCACAAATATCATCCATAAAGCATCTCCAAGTGTATAACGAAAATTTTGATATAATCACAATGATTTCAGCAACTGCTATCTAACCGGACGTCTTAGAGATTTTTTGAGAGTCCCGTTAGCGAAAAAGAGTGCTGGCATTCCTTCTAGGCACGTAAAAATAATGATCGATATGCTGTAGAGTTTTCAAAGCGTTCGAAGGTAAGGATTGCGCCT
>Ga0160429_1000196_pt1 | contig 74999 bp, 81 predicted proteins | sample SolpanmetagenomR_FD_108199 | JGI IMG/M metagenome (GOLD analysis project Ga0160429, IMG submission 108199) | Solar panel surface microbial communities from Lawrence Berkeley National Laboratory, California, USA - R | ecosystem: Engineered > Built environment > Solar panel > Unclassified ... | reverse complement strand
GAGTTCATCAAGATTCGGAATTACCTTGAAGCAGTGCAGCGTCAGAGCCAAATGCAAAGTCAACAACGCGCATGGCAACAACAGGTTCAGCAACAACAACAGCAGCAAGTTCAACCAAATCCACAGCCAGTACCAAATGGAGCTCCATTCGGCGCCTTATCGACACCTACGGTGCACACTCAACCTGCCCTTGCCAATGGCACACCCGATGGAGATGCCACACAACCTGATGGACACATGAACAGTGCTTCTTCGAGCAAGATCTTCACAGAGGAACAAAACCAGCTTCTCCGTACGCAGCTTGCCGCCTACCGATTGCTTTCCAAAAACGCACCTCTACCTTCAGAAATACAACGCCTTATATTCCCATCACAGCGAGTCAAGAAGAGCCCCACGCCAATGGAGGCACTAGATGCTGCAGAACAGGTTCTGGACGACGCTGTCGATGTTGTCGCTCACGAGGCCGATTCTTCGTTCACTGGATTTCAAAGGCCAGACGGGCTGCGCTCGTTGAAGTCTATTGATCAGTTGCACAAATATATCAGCTATGACGAACATAACAAGCGTGAATATAGGCCAATCATTCCCGGATTACTACCACCAGGATTCGATATGGAACTTGCACGTCAGGAGCGTGAAAACATCATCTACAACCGTATTGTGCAACGACGCACTGAGCTGGAGCAAATGAGCACGACGATGGGGTCTTGGGATACCAGCAAGAGTGATACACCAGTAAATGATGGCTCGATGAAGTTAAGGGCACTCATCGAGTACAAGATGCTGAACCTTTTGCCAAGACAAAAGCAACTGAGGGGACAGCTTGCTCGAGAAATGGTTACAGCCGACACTCTGGCGATGACAGCAAATCGCGGAATATATCGAAGGGTTAAAAAGCAGGATATTCGCGAGGCACGTTTCACAGAAAAGCTTGAAAAAGAGCAACGAAATGCCCGCGAATCAAAGGAAAAGCAGAAGCATGACGACTTCTTGAAATCTGTACAACAGCATGCGGAAGAAGTACATCGAGCTGCAAGAGAGCAGCGTGCAAGATTGCAGAAGTTTGGCCGCATGATGTTACAGCAGCATCAAAACATTGAAAAGGAAGAACAGAAGAGAGTTGAGCGAACAGCGAAGCAGCGTCTGCAAGCACTGAAAGCCAACGATGAAGAGACATATCTCAAGTTGCTCGGCCAAGCGAAAGATTCACGTATCACCCATCTACTGAAGCAGACTGATGGCTTCTTGAACCAGCTCGCATCGTCTGTCAAGACCACTCAGAGAAACGCAGCCCAGAGATATAACAGGAACATTCCGGAAGAGATTCCAGAAGAGCCAGAGGCAGATGAAGAAGAAGACGACGAAGAAGGTGGTGGAAAGAAGGTTGACTACTATGAGATTGCTCACCGCATCAAGGAGACCGTGTCCAAGCAATCTGAGATGCTCATTGGTGGCACACTAAAGGACTACCAGGTGAAGGGTCTACAATGGATGATATCGCTTTACAACAACAATCTTAATGGTATCCTAGCCGATGAAATGGGTCTCGGCAAAACAATTCAAACAATCAGTTTGATATGTTACCTCGTACGAGAAAAACGGGAGCCTGGACCATTCCTCGTCGTCGTGCCACTCAGTACTTTGACAAATTGGATTAACGAGTTTGAGAAGTGGGCACCAGGATTGCGCAAGATTGTGTACAAAGGACCACCAAACACTCGCAAGCAAGCCAGTGGTCTGATCAGGAGTGGTCAGTTCGAAGTACTCCTCACAACATACGAATTCATCATCAAAGATCGACCTATCCTGTGCAAAGTCAAGTGGCTTTATATGATCGTTGACGAGGGTCATCGCATGAAGAATGCTGGCTCCAAACTCAGTCTCACAATCACACAATACTATTCGACTCGCTTCCGTATTATCCTTACTGGAACACCTCTCCAGAATAACATTGCTGAACTGTGGGCTATTCTTAACTTCGCGCTACCAACTATCTTCAAGTCCGGCAAATCTTTTGATGAGTGGTTTAACAGTCCATTCGCCAATACTGGTACACAAGACAAGATAGAGCTCACTGAAGAAGAACAACTGCTTGTCATTCGCCGTCTTCACAAAGTCCTTCGTCCTTTCTTGCTCCGTCGTCTTAAGAAGGACGTAGAGAAGGACTTGCCTGACAAGCAGGAGCGTGTCATCAAATGTAGCTTCTCATCCCTGCAATCCAAGCTCTACAAGCAGCTTGTGACGCACAACAGGCTCATGGTCAGTGATGGAAAGGGTGGGAAGACTGGTCTTCGCGGCTTGAGCAACATGCTCATGCAATTGAGGAAGCTTTGCAACCATCCTTTTGTTTTCGAAGAGGTCGAAGATCAAGTCAACCCTCAGCGAATCACCAACGATCTGATCTGGCGTTCTGCTGGCAAGTTTGAATTACTTGATAGAGTCCTTCCGAAATTCCAGGTTACTGGTCATCGTGTTTTGATGTTCTTCCAGATGACACAGATCATGAACATCATGGAAGACTACATGCGTTTGCGTGGCTTCCAATACCTTCGTCTGGATGGTTCCACCAAGTCCGAGGAACGTTCTGATCTGCTCAGACTTTTCAATGCCCCGAATTCTCCTTACTTTTGTTTCCTCCTTTCTACTCGTGCAGGTGGTCTAGGTCTGAACTTGCAAACTGCGGACACTGTTATTATCTTCGATTCAGATTGGAATCCTCACCAAGATTTGCAAGCCCAGGACCGTGCACATCGTATCGGTCAAAAGAATGAAGTTCGCATCCTCCGTCTTATCAGTTCGAAGTCTGTCGAAGAAAAGATCCTGGAGCGAGCCCAGTACAAGCTTGACATGGACGGCAAAGTCATTCAAGCTGGTAAATTCGATAACAAGTCGACAGAAACGGAGAGAGATGCAATGCTTCGAGTGATGTTGGAAACTGCAGAAGCCACTGAAGATCCGGATCAAGAGGAAGAGATGGATGATGATGATCTCAATCTGGCCATGATGAGGAACGATGGAGAACTCGAAATCTTCCAGCAAATGGATCGTGATCGTGCAAAAGATCCTCTCTACGGAGCCGGCAAAAAGCTACCTCGTCTTCTTGGTGAATCTGAACTACCGGACATCTACCTCCAAGAGGATGACGAAAATCCAGCACCTGAAATCGAAGAGCCTATTGGTCGTGGCGCTCGTGAGCGCACAAGAGTCAAATACGATGATGGCCTCACCGAAGAACAATGGCTCGATGCTGTTGATAACGACGACGACACCATTGAAGCAGCAATCGCACGAAAACAAGAACGCATCAATCGTCGCAAGAAAGATGACTCGCCCATGCCGTCGAGAGATAGCTCTCAGTCTCCACCACCAACATCAGTGAAGAAGGGTCGTGGAGCGAAACGAGGAAAAGGCGAGAAGCGCAAAGCTGATGATGCTTCCCTGGATGGAGACTCTGTTGTGGCATCAGCAGCTGCGGCACCACCTCGCAAACGTGGCCGTCAGAACAAGATCATCGAGACCCTGGCTCCTGCTCAAAGAGATGTGGTGCAAGAAATCCTCGACAAGGCTTTTGAGGGCATTAACAACCTGGAAGAGACATCACCGGATCCGAATATCGAGCCCCGTCCCATTATAGATCCGTTCATCAAGCTGCCTGATCGCAGGCTATATGGGGATTACTACATGATCATCCGCGATCCTATCTGTATCGAGCAGATTGAAAAGAAGATCAACAGCAAAATCTACCAGAATCTGGATGCATTCTTTGCAGATGTCAAGTTGTTATGTGATAATTGCCGGACGTACAATGAGGACGGATCCATCTTGTACCAAGATGCCAACTTGATCGAGGTAAGCTTAAAGTTGATCTTGGAACCCTGTCTTCAGTGCTAACATACATTGACAGGAGACTGCGTCGTCGTTGCTACAGAAAGAGACTAGGGAACAAGCTGATGTGCTGGGTGGTGCTGGGTTCAGAAGTGGTGGAGATGGGACTAATGGACATGGATATGATCCTGGAACGAGTGCTTTCACCTCGGGGGTTGCTACTCCAGCGAGTGGCACAGGGATCAAGTTGAATCTGAGTCGTTGATAGAATGGAGTTGGTGACTGTATGCGAGATCCTAGATGATAAGGCGAATCATGGTGAAATGGGGTTCGCCCAGATTAGCAGACCTCCTGTCAGGTGGAACAAATGCAATAGATGTGTACATCTTCTGATCAACCAAAGACGAACGAATATTACCATTACCTTATGACTTTTCTACCTGCTGTCGTTCGTTGGTTGAGCCTGCGCAATCAAGCTTCGGGTCCGAACTTCGGGGTCTTGGCTGTCGACCTCGGATTCATCTCATTTCTTCTTCGCTTTCTCATTAGACATTCAACAGATCACACAAAAACGAGAAAAGATATCCTGATGCCGTGCTCAAATGTGCGCGAAGAATGACGAAACTAATTCCAGGATAACTTGGCTGTTTTGAAGTCCTGCCTCACGGGTTATGCTGAGCGAAAGCTTCATAGCAGCATCGAGCTAGCTACGCGCGATACCATCTCGAATACCTCTGACTTCTTTCTATATCAACAAGGAGATTGAATTATTTACGATTCATTTCATCCAGGCTTGAGTTCTGTCACAGCTGTGACACACCTGACTTCGATTTTCAAGGCAGTGGTTACACAACTTCCCGCAATATCTCGGCGAATCGCTGATGATACCATGGCAAACACTTCCCCGATGTTAGGCGATGCCCCCCAACCCCTGTCAAAAACGACCACAGTCGATACCAATGACAATCGTGACGGCCAAGGTCCGCAGAAATACTCTTGTGTCTTATGCAAAGAGCGTAAAATCAAATGTGATCGACACGACCCATGTGCCGCGTGCGTGAAGGCCCACGTTCCGTGTGTGTTCAAGAAGCCTGAGCCGCCGAAGAGGAGAAAGAGAGGTGGTGATGAGGTAAGTTTTATGATAGCAATGAGCTCCAAGGACGATGCATTGTTAATGTGCTTATTAGATGGACGAAGGTAGTGATGCTGCGAGAGACGGCAAGATCAAGGCGGTGACTGAGGGACAAAAGAGAAAGCAGAGGAAGTATGAGGATATGTTAAGGAGGGCTGGAGTGAATGTTGCGGCAAAGGATCTCAAAGAGACACTTGGTGAATATCTATCATGTGAGTCCTCTGTCCTTTCTAATTCTCCTGTCTTTGCCTCACTAATTTGGACAACTTCAGATCCTGCAGATGGTTTCTCCATTCCGCCAATGAATGCGGATAGATATGGGTTCTCGATCCCAGCAAAAAACGCTGATAGATATAAGATCACGAATGATGACCCATATCAAATCAGTAGTCTTCCATATGTGCATCTCAACAACGATCAGGTATGCGAGATGAAGCACTCGAGCGGCTTTATGCTTCTGCGAGCTTCTGAGCGTCCTTGAACGAATTATTGAATGAATGCTGATACATGTAAAGGCGCAGGAAAAACGAGAGACATACCCGGTCATTAACCCATATGCTGGAGAGCATGAGAAAGGCAGACTTGTCACTCGTGGCAACAAAGCGCGATACATGGATAGCAACCTGTGGAAAGTTGTTAGCGCAGAAGCTTCTCAGGCTGCCTTAGACGCTTCATCAGACGATTCAGACGACGATGCCATGGACAGAACACATCCAGTTGATCAGCCCTCACAAACATTCCACAGTGGTGGTTTACTTCTTGGTATTGCTGATACCAATGAGCTGCCTATAGAACATCCAGACGCAGCTACGATATTGCGACTATGGCAGATTTACTTGGATTATGTCAATCCTATCACAAAGCTGATTCATGCACCTACATTACAGCAAGAGATTATAGCGGCAATCTCCAACATGAAAAACATCACAAAATCGCTAGAAGCACTAATGTGTGGCTGCTATACACTGGCGATAATGTCTTTGGATCCGGAACAAGCTCAAAGTACATTCGGTGAATCGAAAGAGGTATTGTTCTTCAGGTATAGCAGCTTAACACGTCGAGCTTTGCTCAATTCAAACTTCTTGCGCACTTCAGACATTACAGTCTTGATCGCGTTTGTCTTATACATAATATCTCTCTCTAGTGGTGGTGACTTCGAGTCAAGGTGAGCAATTAAACGAACAGAAACCTTTGATGACACTAACAGAACCTAGATGGGAGTTATCAGGTGTGGCAATGCGAATAGCCCAACGGATCGGTCTACATCGAGACCCGGAGACTCTCGGGATCGATCCTTTCAATTGCGAAATGCGGCGTCGACTCTGGAATCAGATCTGGGTCCTCGACGTCCGTTCCGCCGAGTTCGCAGGGTGAGCAGAAAAGATTCCTGAGCCGCGAGCATTGTGCTGACATAGTCTAGCTGCAAAACCTCCTTGCCTCCAGACAGTGAAGGGGTCAAAGCACCTACGAACTGCTCCGATAGCAGCCTTTTTCCTGGCATGAAAGCTCTTCCTCCTGATCAAGAAGGTTTCACAGAAATGAGCTTCATTCTTCTCAGAGTTCGACTTGGCCAATTTTTGCGTAAGATTGGCCCTGACCTTAGCGCGGCACCCTCGGCTGGCAACTTTCTTAAAGGTTGGGACTGGATAGTATCGCCGGACGTACCTAGTGAAGACAAACGCGAGGCTATTGAGAAGTGTGAGGAGATTATGCTGGGCATCACTAAGCATTGTGATATGGATGTCCCTATCCAGGCAACTACTTGTCGTATGGCGAGTATCGTAATAAGCAAGTTGAAATGGCTGGCTCATCATCCTAGACGTGGAGCACAGGCCAAGGAGGATCAATTCAAGTACGCTACTGACTTGGTGGAAGTGGAGGTGGATACACGTCTGAATCCTCTGATCAAGAGGTTCATGTGGCATGCCGCGAGTAAGTCGCGCTACTCTTCTGCTTTGACAATCGCCAAGTTGACCATCAATAGATACGCTCCAGTTCGACTCGGTCTTCTTCATCCTCGCAGAGCTGCGACGCCGCTTCAAAGGTACAGATATCGATCGTGCTTGGTCGCTTCTCGAGCGTGTATATCAAGCCACGCCCATAACCAGCATCAAGAATTCGAAGATCTTCTCTGCTCTCCGCCACATGACTCTTTCAGCCTGGGAAGCTCGTGAAGCTGCAATCGGCTCTCAAGCAGTTACACCGATATTTATACAAGAGCTAAAGAGAGCGAGGAAGAGTAAAATGTCTAGGCGTGCCGGGACGAGCTCTGATCACTACCCGACACCACAGTCGCAAGTAAAAGGAGCAGGAAGTTCAGGTACAGGCACGAGTGAATTGGCAAACTTCATGACTTTGGAGAGTCCTGTATTGTTGAGCGAGAATGCGATAAGTCCGGCGTTATTCGCTAACGATGTGGAAGAGATTGATTGGCAGTTGTGGGACCAGATGTTTGCTCAAGGCAATGCTGATCATGGACCCCATGGTGAATGGAGTATGGGTTTTAGATCTACTGAGTGATGAATTTATTTTGCTAGTGTCAACAAGATGATTTCCACAATGCTCTCTTTGTAAAGGTGTATAGATATCCCTATAGATGTCATAAAAGATGCTTGTGATCTACTGGTATACTTTTAGTCTGGAAAAGCTCTGGCGCACTTCGCGCTCATACTCTGATGATAGGATTACATGTACATTCTTGCCCCTCAAGCCTCTTTGAAATCAAAGGACAAGCAACGCCAAGATCGACTAAGCTTCATGCCTTGAATCTGTATAATTACATGCAAGTCGGCGTAACTTTTGTAACAGCTCGTGAAGGAGACGGAGGAGGAGAGACTTGGAAGGAAGAAAGACGCGGGATTGGTTGAGAATTTTCGCTGACATCTCACAAAGCGTCCGAAGTTTTCGGGCCCGAGCGAAGACTCTCGGGTTGTTGTACTTGCTGTTCGCGGCACGATATAACACGCATCTTCTCTTTAAGAAGGAGCCATCCCTTCATCATGTTGCTTTCTTGCTAATAATACCAGCACAGTAGATTGAAGCCAGAAAGAAAGAGTATATTTGCTTTGAAACAGTGGTGTCTGACAATTGTTTCATCTCACACACATCACGATCTCCACAAAACATCCGCCATGACTTCAACCCCAGATCGTCGTCCGATCTCAAACCCTTCAACTTCATTCCTCTCCAACACATCAGTCAACAGTGACCACGACCACGACATCTCATCCACCGAAAAGGCCGCAGAAACCATCACCGTCGCTACTCCAAGTGCCCCAGATGCCGCACAAGTCGATGCTACTGCCGCCGCAACGGCCATTGAGCCAGAGCCAGTGGAAAGGAAGTATCCGGAGGGCATCAGGCTGTTTTTGATTATGGTACCCGTGTATATCTCGTTGTTCTTGGTTGCCTTGGATCGCATTATTATTGCTACTGCCATTCCGAGGATCACGGATGAATTCAAGAGTTTTGGTATGTTTTTGGTTATATTTGAGAATGGCCTTGTTGATTGAGCTGATTATGGTGCACAGGTGATATTGAGTGGTACGGCTCTGCTTATATGTTGACTACGGCCTCTTTTATGCTGCTGTTTGGTCGCATCTATACTTTCTTCAACGTCAAGGTTGGTAACTTCTTGATTACTCTGTCACATCAATCTGACATATCATAGTGGACCTACCTTAGCTGTGTTCTGCTCTTCGAGATCGGATCACTCATCTGTGCTGTCGCCAAGTCTTCGCCTGTCTTCATTGTCGGGAGAGCCATTGCTGGTCTGGGTTGTGCTGGAATCATGAATGGTGGTATCATCATCATTCTGCATGTCGTCCCCCTACACAAGCGCCCTCTTTTCCAAGCTAGTTTCGCTGCTGTCTTTGGCTTCTCGTCTGTTATTGGGCCATTACTTGGAGGGGTCTTCACTACCGAAGTCACATGGAGGTGGTGGTAAGCAATATTCTATCTGACAACTATGATTTGTGCTAATTCATCGCAGTTTCTGGATCAACTTACGTAAGTTTTATACAGTAAGAAAAGTCATTGTAACATTGCTAACAATACTGCAGCTTTTGGTGGAGCGTCCCTTGCCCTTCTCTTCTTCTTCCTCCAAATTCCCGCCAAACCACAACAAGTCAAAGTCCCACTTCTGAAACAACTCATGAAGCTCGACCTTGTAGGCACCCCTCTATTCGTCGGATCTATCTTCTGCCTCCTTCTCGCCATGCAATGGGGTGGATCAAAGTATTCCTGGTCCTCTGGTCGGATCATAGCCCTCTTCGTCATCTTCGCCATTACCTTCATTGCATTCCTGGCAGTTCAGTACTTCATGCCCAACTCAGCTCAGCTTCCGTTACGCCTCTTCAAGAATCGCACGGTGGTTTCTGGTACCTGGTTTGGATTCTGTGTGGGAGCTGCCATGAACATCCTCATCTACTACACAGCTGTATGGCTCCAAGCAATCAAGAACACCACCGCCATTCGCAGTGGTGTCCTCACGATTCCAATGGTGGCAAGCATGGTCGTCGGCTCCGTTACTGCTGGCGCAATTGCTCAACGTACTGGCTGGCTCAACCCTTGGGCTATCGGTGGTGCCTGTATCATGCCTGTGGGTGCTGGTCTGCTCGCTTTGCTTGAGCCCTCCTCAAACTTGGGTCTCTTTCAAGTCTTTGTCATTTTCGGACTTGGACTTGGCATGTGCATGCAGCAAAGCAATCTCGCCATTCAAGTCGTCCTGCCTATGAAGGATGTCTCTACTGGTATCTCCCTTGTCATGGTCACACAGATGCTTGGTGGTGCCATTGGCATCGCTATTGGTCAGACGGTACTCAACAACAAACTTTCCAGCGGACTTGCTGGGATCGCTGGTCTTGGTAACGCTGATGCGATCTTGAATATTGGTGCGACACAGTTCAGGAATGTGGTTTCATCGGAGTATTTGCCACAGGTGCTGAAAGCCTATAACGCAGCACTGATTGCGGTATTTTATGTTGGGATGGGCTGCAGTTTGGCGGTCATTCCTGGCGCGTTGGGTTTGGAGTGGAAGAACTTGAAAAAGGCAAAAGAGGAGAACGGCAAAATGGTGCAGCAGGCAAAGGCGGTGAAGGAGGAGAAGAGGCAGAAGGAAGCAGGAGAAGAAGTGAAGGAGGAAGTATGAGGAGGACTTGAAAGAATATGACGAAGTGATGACATGGTAATGGCGTCAAAGAAATCACCACTACAATACAGGAGCATGTTACGTGGATAATTGAATACCCCTCTCCCTTGAGCTCTAGAATGCAGCAATCTCTATCGTGCAACAACTATCTTGGAATTAATACTTCTCTCCTTCGCCACGTTGCATTTAGCCGCTCGCGCCGCTAGAACTACACCAATGACCCCGCACTCCTTCCTTTTCAGCTAACCACGGAGCTATTGATGCCGGAGGACAATCTGTTACTACGTAGCTTACGTAGCTATCTTTTGCTGACGATCTCACCTCATCCGCGTCCTTCCTCAACCCATCTCATCTTTCTATGAGTAAAGTGTTGACTTCTTCCTTCCACACCAGCAAAAGAACATTCGTGCTCGTCTATCACTATTTGCCTGCCACACTACCTTCCAATCACGCAAAATGTCTTCCGGAAAAGATGATATCGCCGAGTCTGCCGCCGCCACTCTTGTCGAGTACAAGCGTCTCGGTAACAGTGGATTGAGAGTTTCTATGCCAATCTTTGGCTGCATGAGCTTTGGATCTAGTAAATGGGCACCTTGGGTCATTGAGGAGGAAAAGGTGTGTTTGCATTGCTTGAGTACTTGCTGGAACTCGGTGAATGAGGCTGATATGTTGTGAATAGGCTCTTCCTTTGCTCAAGTATGCGTATGACCGTGGCTTGAACAGCTGGGATACTGCCAATATCTACAGTAACGGAGAGAGTGAGCGTGTCATTGCCAAGGCCATTGAAAAGTACCAGATTCCTCGTCAGAAGCTTGTTATCATGACAAAGTGGTGAGTTTAGACCTGCTATCCCATTCTCCCTTGTCCTGATGCTGACGATGTCTCTCCAGCTTCGCCTACGTCGGAGAAACTCTGGACACCAAGGTAAGCTCCGATTAATCGCGAATGCTTAAGACAAGCTGCTCATGCGAAATACTCTCAGACATCCGGTAGAGACGCCATGGTAGCAAACACAAAGGACTACGTCAACCAAGGCGGTTTGAGCCGCAACGCCATCTTCGGCGCCGTGGAAGCCAGCTTGAAGAGACTCAAGATGGACTATGTCGATCTCCTACAGATCCATCGGTACAGGACTCAATGAAGCAAAGGGTTGTAAATCACTAACATCATGATAGTTTCGACAAAAACACGCCAGTTGAGGAGACAATGAAGGCTCTTCATGATCTAGTCGAGAGTGGCAAAGTGCGCTATATTGGTGCTAGGTAAGCTTGGGCTTGTGATTCACGTTTGATTCTATTATCTCTAAAAAAATCCGGGTGTGCTCATTATTCTTCGTCTACTAGCTCCATGTTCGCCTGGCAATTCGCTGTCATGCAAGCCACAGCCGAGAAGCACAACTGGACTAAATTCGTCTCCATGCAAAACCACTACTCCCTCCTCTATCGCGAAGAAGAGCGCGAAATGAACCCTTACTGCGTCTACTCCGGCGTCGGTTTGATTCCCTGGGGTAAGCCCGATCTCAGCTCATTCAATTCCACATTCATTCAATACTCATCTCATCATAGGCCCACTCAACGCCGGCCGTCTCGCGCGTCCTGCCTCATCGCACAAATCGACCTCGCGCTCCGAAAGCCAGGATGAACTCACCAAGCCACAGGAGGAAACGATCAACCGTGTTGAGGAGTTGGCGAAGAAGAAGGGCTGGACGATGAGTCAGGTTGCGCTTGCTTGGATTAATCCGCAGGTGTCTAGCCCGATTATTGGATTCAGTAGTGAGAAGAGGATTGATGAGGCGATTGAAGCGAAGGGGAAGGAGTTGACGAAGGAGGAGGTTGAGTATTTGAATGAGTTGTACGAGCCTGGTCCTATTCAGGGACATGCTTAGGTGGGAAATAAGGGTTGATGGGGGGAAGTGGTTACATGCTTGGCCGTGTTAATGAGTGCTCTTTTAGGACTTGAATTATATAATGCTGTATGTAGCATTCTTCGCACTATGTCAAGCATATGAACTTCCGCATGGAAAGCACAGTAAGAATCATTTGGCTTGCCTTTGACCGAAAGATAAAGGAAGCTCAAACCAATCCATATATCCAATAACACAAATACCATCATGAAGCAATCAAGGATACACATCGCCCAACATCTTTAATATCTTTCCTACATCGCACCTACGTAAATCGTTTCTATATACTCTCAAACTCCACTCTCTTCACATCACAACACAATTCATGCCATACATCGCCTTCTCCACCGCCGACCTAATAGCAAACCAATCCGCCCTCCTCTCCGCAAACTCCAGCACCTCCTCCGCCCTAAAAATACCCGCATACTTATCTCCATCCGCCACAATCGTCGCAATCTCCTTTGCATCTTTGCCTTCAATCAGAAAAATCTGACTCACCTCCCTTAGCGCACGGAAATACGCCGCGAGCTCTTTGTTCCTCAATGTGGCAATGTAGGTAGCGTAGTGGTTCGTGTCGGCGATGAGTTTGATAGCGCCGGCAGTGGAGATGCGTTGGCGCTTGAGGTGCTTAGTGATTGCAGTGAAGAGCCTTAGTCCGACTTCTTGGTTGAACACGTCGAGCATGTTTTTGTCGGCGCTACCGACGAGCATGGATGTGTGTTGGGAGACGAGGGTGACGACTGCGGTGGCAGTGGCAGTGGGACCGATGTCCATGAAGACTTTTTCGATATCGGCAGGTGAGAGGGGGTTGAAGTCGTTTGGGGACTGGGTTGTGGCGCAGACGTATTCGACTTCGTCCATGAGGACGTCAATGCCTTTGTTTAGACCAGCTGCGACGCGTTCGTCGAGCATTTGCTCGAAGCGCTTCTTTTCCTTGACTGCGGGGTCGAGAAAGTCGTCGCGGTCGGAGAGGTGCGGACTTACAAGTTCAGTGGCGTAGAAGACATCGACCATTTGTTGGATTAGGTCCCCGACATTAACGAGTTCGAGAAAGGTGACGAGGGGTCTCACGCCGCTGCTGACGTCGGTATGATTTACTTCCCGTGCGTTGTAGCTGGATAAATGGCCGACGGCTTTATCGAAGCCGGGTTTGATGTGGCGGAAACCGAGGATTTGAAGGAGTTCAACGAAGATGGCTTGGCACTGCTCTTTTGCTTCTTCGCCAGACTGCGCGCCGAGGCGTGTAAAGAGTGCGGCTCGTTCGATGCTGGCTTTGGCGGCGTGGACGAGGCTTAGTGCGACTTCGAGACTGAAAAGAGTGTTGATGCCTTCGAGTTTGGAGTTCATGAGAGCAGCTTTGGCCGCGAGTTCAGTAGTCGGCGCTGCTTCCATTCGTACTGGACGCGAGCTCACATACAGATCGTTATGCTGCTGAGGAAATCCTTCGACAGGTACAGGTGTAGCGGATCGACTCGGCTCGACCGAGGGCGCAGCCTTTGCACCACCCGCAAAAGGAATCGTTTGAACTGCATTGACAGGTAGCATGACTACTCTCTTGAATGAAGCCATAAAATCCCGTTTCTGTGCAGCTCGATTGATGTTGGACATATAGTATGTTTCGTCAGAGGCTTCTTGCTCGGAAAGCTTATTCTCCCAGGTCTGCACTTGAGCACTTGACTTGCCACGGAAAAAGTCGAGCTCCTCCTGAAGGTACAGGTCGATGTGCGACTCAAAAGAACGATTCAGTATCTCCATGACCTTTGTGTGGAAATCGGCAGACTGTGAGCCAGCGGCTGGCCTAAGGGATTCTGCAAATTGTAGACATTGCTGATATACTGCAGCAACGACCTTCAAGTATGACTCGATTGTCGTTTGATGTACTTCGTCGAAAAGCGTCGTGATATATTCTGATACTATCTCGTCAGAAGCGCGATCGAGTAGTGGTAATTGCACGTCTACTGTAGGTGGAAATATTTGTTCCATCCGGCCAGATTCCTCGTTAAATGCCAAAGATAGTCTTTGGAAATAATTGTGTATTGCCATGAGGTCGAGCTGACCAGGCTGTTGGTCTACAAGACATGCCAGAGGATTGCCGAGTTTATCCTTTTCCTGTAAGATGCGGTGATTGTGTATGTAAAGATCAACAGCTGCAGCTCCCCCGTTCAATGCTACCAGAACATGAGCGTACTTGCGCATTCGTTCAATATCGTTTGCTTCATAACCTTGCTCAAATTCTCTCAGAACTGCATTCTCGAAAACGCCAATCATGGACTCTAGGGTGTTTTCTCTCTGATTCCAGCCTTCTGTGATGTCCGCTTTGGCAAAAATACGTAATTGTGTTAGCATTTGTGCCTGTTGTTCCGGATCTCGATATAACCGGAACACAACAGGATCGGCGTGACTTCGAGATCTGACAAGATCGTAGTAGAATGGTGCGAGTGCTGCATACACTTTCCCATACTCTTGTCGCGCATGCCCACGGACTGATCGTACACGCTTCAGTATTGTTAGTGAGGCTTCGTGGTCGATGTTCTGCACCACCGATGTTTGCGCAGGAGCAGGTGTAAACAGCGCATCTGTAAAGCCATCACCATCAGCCTGACTACCTCCTGGTGGCCGTATGATCGGATATCGCTTTTGCTCTTCCCATCCTTGATCGAACAGTGTGATACTCCCTTGCCTATTCCTCGTTGGGGGCGTCCCACCTCCACCCGTCAGACTCCCATTGACACTGCCTACCCTAGCATGTCCTGGCCTGGCCTTCCCCTCTTCTATCTTCTGTGCTTCCAATTTCCGCCTCACTGCCTCTTCAATCCTCGCTCTTGCTTCTGCCTCATTCCATACGCCCATCATCTTCAACTTCTGTACCCATCGCGTATCCTCATATACCATTTCCTGCATACGTCGTGATGTGCGTCCAAAGTGAATGAGGTCCGGAATAGGTAGATAGTCAAGGATCATGGTAAGAATTTCGGCAGGAAGAAATGGTTTACTATCTATAATAGTCGTGGTACGAAGTGCGGCGAGAGACATTGGAGAGGCGACGCGGGTAGCTTTGGCTAATTGGGAGAGTGTTTGGCGATTGGTGGAGGAGGAGGTAGAGGGTGCGGATGGACGCACTGAGGCGCGTTTGGTGTGTCCGTTCATGGTGGTGACTGAGGAGTCAGCGATCGAGCCGGCGTGGCTTCAGTGGCAATAAGCTCTACCAATCCTGTGTGCTTTGTATTGATGTGGTGTCTACTCTCAAACACACCTGATACAAGATGCTCCACTTTTCCCCGCGATATCAGTCTTGGCAGTAGTATACAGCTTTGTGTCGACTTTGTTAAACCCAAAAAGTCCTGCCATACTTTAGCAAGCAGTATCTATACATCATGGTCTACACAATCACTGTAATCTCTCCCAACTCCCGTGATTGCACTATTCCGACACATGCTAAGTCTGAAATAGGTGCACCTTCGTGCCAAGGACTCGAGCGAGACCACCATCACTAAGCTCAAGAACAAACTGATTGAAGCCTCGCGTGTTTACTCTAAAGACAAGGAGACCATTTCTTGGTTCGTAATGCAAAGCGTGCATGATCCAAGAGATTTCACCATCGTTGAGCGTTATGAGAAGGAATCGGTATGTTGTATCTTGCTGGAAAATGTGGGTGTAAGCTGAAATCATTGTGTTACGTGAAGAGCCAGAAATACCATCTCGAGAACCCTTATTGGAAGACTTTTGATCCATATGTCAAGCCTTTGCTGGAAGGTGAGATGGATCTGAGAAGGGCAGAGGTAAGTTTCAAAAGAAAATGGATTATGTCCCTCGATTTGAAGCGAAGTATCTAACGATGAACGTTCAGGAATTGGACACGAGCAAGGACGTTGTGGTCGAGTAGACTTTACAATTTGTGCATATTAAAGTTCTGTATAAGGTATTAATTGGTGTATATAAAGGAATGTCTATGTACGAAATGTTAAGCCAAAGTGATCCCTGTTCCCCAACACCGCCCAAATGCTATGCCATAAGGGTATCGTTTGACATGAGTAAGAAGAAAGAAGCTGATTTGCGAGTATTGATCATTCAAAGAACGTTGATCCTCTTCACACCAGGAGCCTGAGCCTTGGGGATCGTGATGGAGAGCAGGCCGTCCTTGAGACTAGCCTTGATGTTGTCATGGTCGACTCTGGTAGGAAACTGGAAGACACGTTGGAAGCTGCCGACGCTGCGCTCTGAAACCCAGTAGCGAGATTCAGGTTGCTGTTGTTGGGTGGATGGTTGGGGTTGTTGAGTTGCTGTGGCCTGGACAGTCTGTGTCTCCGTGATAGGTGTCTGCTCTTCAGCAACAGACTCGGCTGGCGTCGCTTGGCCAGGTGCGGAAGAGGCGATGGATTGTACTTCGGCAGCAGCATCTTCATCTTCGACAGTGGGCTTCTGATAGGAAGTGTTGGACCCGACAGAGACAGTGTCAGAGTTGTCAGTGGCGACCGTATTGACTGCCTCAGCAGGTGTAGGCTCAATCGCAGCCTCGACTGCAGCAGGCTGTGGTGCAGAAGGTACGTTGCCGCGGGTAGATTCCTGCTCTGTCTTGCCACGAATCACGAGAGTCTGAGCATCAGTGAACTCAACCTCGAGGTTCTCAGTCTTTACACCAGGAAGTTCACCTCGAAGCTCGTAGACGCCGTTCTGCTCACGGATGTCGAAGCGTGGCTGGAATGTAGGAGTGACCGCATGAAGGCGGGCTGGAGCAGTGAAGTGATCAAAAGTCCTTGCAGTCGCAGCAAAGTCGTCCATCATGCGGAAGAGGTCGTTGAAACCATGATTGAAGCTCGGCACACTAGGTTGGGCGAAACGAGGGAAGAAGGGTGATGGGCCGAAGATAGACATCTGGCGAGTTGCTGCAGGTGCGCGAATGACTCGGTAGACAGAAGGCTGGCGAACGATGTTTCTTGAAGAGTGCATCTTGTTACTGGAGAATGGAGTTGGAAGCTGAGTAGTTGATTTGATGCTGTAAATGTTGTCGAATGTTGTCGAGTGTGGGAGAAGATGTGTTGTGATGATGAGGGAACAGGAATTAAGGTGGTCGGCCTGGTGTGCTATATACTCGAAGACGAGCTGCGTCGATAGTGCCAGAGGTTACCAGCGTCTTCCATGTATTGCTAAGCCGAGATGTTTCCTCCAACATCGAGCCGTTTCCAGAAAGTGGTAGAATCGTCGAGCATATTCGATGCGATTATTAATCACACCGATATTCAGGAAAGTCAAGCAGAATCGAAACGCATTGCTTGCGCTCTCCATCAAGCGCTGTAGTTTGTCCGCTTCCGAGCGTACGTGTCTCGAAATCAATGGTGTGGCTCAAGGCTCTCCTTGGACCTCTCGCAAGTTGTTCCGCCATCAGGCGGCCTATTCAAACGTACACTCCATTTTCTCCGGCCTATACTTCAAGCATGAGAGATCAGTCCAGAGAGAATCCCTGCTAGTCCGGCATGAGAAGCAGGTGACGAGTGTTCTCATCCTCATCGTCTGATATTCTTAATTCCTGGTGACGTGTACATCTCCAGCTGCCTGTGTCCTTTTCTCAGGTGAAATTCGATGGCACCAAAGTCTTTCTTGTCAAGCGCAAGATGTTTCTCAAACTCTTCTCTGCGTTGAGTATCAGCACACATCAAAAATGTTTACTTATGCTGAGCTGTTTTCCTTACCTGGCGAAAGCATGGAAGTTGGGTTGCGACTCTTCAGGTTTCTTTGCAATTTCACGAAGGCACTTGCGGTAAAGAGATAGTACGTCACGTTGTAAGCCTGATAGTCTTCGGACTGCAGGCATGTCTTGCTCTCTTCAGAATGTATCGCAGCAGCAGACTCAATGATCTTTGACAATGAATGCAGATGTCGTCGAATGTCAAGAAGTTCGGAGCCCCTTTCTCATGCACGTCACCACCCCTCCATACCCCACATCCATTGGATCTCAAAACATCTGAATTGTAAAGCATCTTTTCGACAACTTAACAAACCAATATTAAAATGGCCGCCGAACTCTCTCTACAGTCCACCCTGCCCATCGCCAAGACTGGTCTCACCATCCCACGCCTTGGTTTTGGCGTGTACCAGTCTGAAGGAGATACTTGTATCAAGTCATGTCTGACAGCACTGAAGGCGGGATGTAAGGCGACTTTTTCATGCCTGCACTATAGTCGTATGCTCATATGCCCTTCCAGATCGCCACATTGACAGCGCTCAATACTACGCAAATGAAGACCAAGTCGGCAAAGCCTGGACTCAGTCAGGTGTTGACCGCAGCTCACTTTTTCTTACGACCAAGATCCTCTCAGCCCAGAAAGACTTTGACAGCACATACCAGAGTATCATCGACAGTATTAAGAAGATGTCAGGTGGTGCAACAGATGGATACGTAGATCTCTTCCTCATCCACAGTCCAAATGCTGGACCAGAAGCAGTGAAGAGTATGTGGCAGCCATTGGAGAAAGCACATCAAGAAGGCAAGATAAAGGCAATCGGTGTCAGCAACTTCGGCAAAGGTCAGATTGAGGCGATGAAGGAATATGCAAAGATCTTCCCACCCCACGTCAACCAGATTGAGGTAAGTCTATATTGTTCATGATTTGAGCACATAATATTGACTTGTCACAAACAGCTTCACCCCTGGTGTCAGCAACGAACAGCAGTCTCATATTGCGAATCACAAGGAATCGTCGTCGAAGCATATTGCCCACTCGTCCGCAATCAGAAAGCCGATGATCCTACACTAAATTCCATCGCGAAAAAGCACAACATCACAACTGGCCAGGTCTTGATTCGGTACTGTTTGCAGAAAGAATGGGTACCATTACCCAAGAGTGACACTCCAAGCAGGATCCAAGCAAACACAGATCTTTACAACTTCGAGCTGGATCAGGACGACATGAAAAAGCTGGATGACTTGGATGAGGGCGACAAGGGCGCAATTGTCCAGGCTGTCAAGAACTGAGCATATGGCAGATAATGATGAGAAGATCTCGCAAAATAGCACAAACAATAAGACCAGCCAGGATAGCGCCAATGGCTTACCAAACTTCACCTTTTGAGCCTCACTTGTCTTATTATATGCCCCGCTCCCATTTCTAACTTCCTTCTTCCTTCACTTCTCCGTCTTCTTACCAAACAGCACAAACACAAGTTTTACGAACACCACATCCATGCCTCAATCAAGTTCTTCCAACTCTAATGCAGGCTCTGGGTCAAGCTCCGCCTCTAGCTCTGGCAACGGCGGCTACACTGTCACCAGCAGCGGCACAAACAGCCAGGTAAAGTCCTCTACCTTTGCTGGTGAAACCAGGATGCTGACCCTTCGACAGGGCAATCACTGTTGTAGCCGCGACTACGGTTCTAGCGCTTCAAACAGCAACTCCTACCACTACTCGAACAGGTGAGCTGTTAATCCATCATCATACCTACCGCTCTAGTCCAGAATATACTGACCATATCTTACAGCAACGGATCGAACTACAACTCCAATCCAAATGGCAGTACCTACTACAAGTAAGTGCGCCTAAAGTGCTCTATAGAGTTGGACTGACGCGCCAAAGCGATGGCGAAGGATTCAGCAAGTATACTCGTGGATGCGTGAGTATCATAAAGCGAGCTTCGCAGGATCCTGGTCGCCACTCATGGACCTTGTCTTCCCAAAGCAAACTGGAGTGCGGCAAATTCGAAGATCATCAATGCATAGGTCTTGGTGGTCTGGAGACAAACATTACATGAAGTTAAAGACGGTTTCACACTCTTGAATGACAGGGGTAATCTCGTGAGTCGAGGAATGCAAATGCAAAATATGTCATCTCGACTTTCTACCATCATCAAACACTTCGAACTGCCACTTTCTAAACTCTGTTTGACCATGCTTCCTCTACCTTTACGACTCTCTGTTGCAGTGGGGATTCTTCTGCTGACCAGTCTGTCGTTATTCATCGCATATAGACCAGCCATAATCCGAGCACAGCTCCCAGGGTTCCCTTCATCACTGGGACAAGCCTTTTCCTCCATCACAGGATTAGCGCCCTATCTATTTCATGAGAACTTAAGTGATACAGTAGTGGTACACCAATCAAGTCCCTACTTCCGAGCAGCGTATGCGACCTTTCTCTCCGCGCCCCTCAACAGCTCAGCATTAGATGGCTACTTCCTGGGCGCTCGTACGCTGACTTACTCATTACTTCACGATCCTAAGACACGCACGACCCACAATCTCCCACTCTTAATCCTCGTCACCCCGGACGTCTCATCAGCGCATCGTAACCAGCTCACTGCAGACGGCGCCACAATCGTACAAGTACCGCATCTCCACGCCGACTGGATCAAACCAGGTGATGCACGCTGGCGTGACGTGCTTGCCAAACTGCACCTGTTCAATCTGATATCGTATCGCAAAATCTGCTTCCTCGATTCAGACACTCTCGTCACCGGCGTGTTGGACGGCATCTTCGAAGACGCAGGTACAGAGAGTGTAGCCACAGGTTCCGACGCCTCACAAATCCTCTCAGACGAAGCACCACTCCCCTCAACCTACCTATTCGCCGCGCACGCCGAAGCCCTCAACTTCTACGCCCATGACATTCCGCCACCATCTCACGGCTACCTCAACGCTGGTTTCTTCGTGCTAGGCCCAAGCACCGAGCTCTTCAATTACTATACGAGCCTGCTTGAGGGACCGGGGGCAAACGCAACAGGCAAATTCGTGGGCGGATATCCTGAGCAGGACTTGTTGAATTATGCACATAGATGGAATGGGAATATGCCGTGGAGGGAACTCAGGAATTGGAGGTGGAATGTGAATTGGCCGACGAGGAGGGATTGGGAGGCTGGCGCGAGGAGCTTTCATGCTAAGTATTGGGAGGAAAAGGGGACGGGGGGCCATGATGATGTTTTGTGGGAGATGTGGCAGGCCAAGAGGAGGGCGATGGAGAGGTTGTTAGGGGTGTCCTCGTGAAGGGTGAATGGCTTGAAGCTGAGAGATGAAGAAGAATGATCATTCAATTACACAGGGTTCTGATGACTTATCACGTGACCACCGTTTCGTGTAACATAACAACAACAACAACAATAGTACGACCAGCACAGAGGTTCTTGTCAGACTAATGAACGTGATGAAACGTGAAAAAGTAACACCTCCCACCCATCAAACATCCATAACATGACTACCACTCGTTTCCCTACAACTCAATACACCGCCGAGCACTTTGTCGAAAGTGCCGGTGCAATCCTCTTCCACATATCCACCCAGCGCATCTGCCTCGTGCACCTCAAGCCGCGTGACGAATGGATTCTAGCCAAAGGCCGTCGCAATGTTGGGGAATTTCGTGCCGTGACAGCTTTGCGCGAAGTTACCGAAGAGACAGGGATTCCGTGCCGTCCGTTGACTGTGCGCATGAAGACACGAGCACCGCCTGCAATCGAGCCTGAGGGTGGGAGCCCAGATGTTGTTCGTGAACATGAGGGCAGCATGGAACCATTCATGGTCACACTTAGGCAGACTGGCGATGAGGAAATTAAGTTTATTTGGTGGTACATTGCGGCTGTGGATGAGGAGAAGAGTGTGGGCGTGCCTGAGGAGAGATATGAGGTCGTTTTTCTGCCGTTTGGAGAGGCGGTGGAGAAACTTACGTTTCAGAGCGATAGAGATGTTGTTGCGAAAGCTGTGAAGATTGTGAAGGGGGAGGATTGAAGGAGCTACGACTAATCTTATGACATGGTATAGTTGTCGAGCAAGCGGACAACGAAACCTGTCACGACTTTACGAACAATATCGCGAGTGAAATGCACAATAAGGACTGCAAAGGTAATTACGCAGGCAGGATACTTTCCGGCTTCGTGTACATCATCAAGGTCAGTAGCGAGCTCTTCTCTCTTCCAACACAAGCAATCGGGCTCGGCGTATATTCTCACTTATGCTAAGATATACAATGAGACAACTTTCCATTCCCAAAAAGGCTTTTCAACAACACAAATCACAATCACAAATCATGCACACTAGTGTCGCAGTACTACAAAAAATATCCATTACCAGCAGCAACAACAGCACAGATCCAACTCTTACACAACATAAATCGCCCGACAATCTCTCCCGGATCTTGACATAAATCGAAGATCTCACAAAAGAGCAGAGGCTGGCTCCGCTAGCTAATCCATCTTAAGCCAGATCAATGTTCTGCGGACATGAGGTGAAGCTGATAACGTAGTCTTGCTACCTTCCGACATCCCAGATGATGCAGAGCTTGTGCGAGAGGAAAGAGGCTCGAAATATGGTAGACAAGATAGTGCAGCTTATCTCGTGTTGCGTTGCACCTGAATTTCACCTCGCAGAATTTGGGCATACTGTAAGGCAATGACAATGACATGCTGGCTGACAGTGATTGCAAGATTATTAGTTTGCTATTTCAGGTCAAAGAAGAGTCTGATAATGCTATCGTCAAGCGAGGATAATCGACGGTAGTTCATTCGACCTGATCAAGGATGAATATAAATACGACAAGCAAGCAGCACAAGCAAGTTCGGCTTAAACAATGACTACCCTCACTGATGCACAACAGTAAAGGCACTTGTTATCCCTTGCCAGCTTAATTCAAACTCCCGCAGCATGTTCATAGATAGAGCTACACTACAGACACACGTACTTCCTTCGGTCCAACTACGATCACAGTATTTTCTACCCCCACACACTCTTCTAAAAAGCATGCTGTCCCACAATCTCCGCCCTGAGACTATTCGCCCTCCCCTTCTCCTCCGCATCCTTCCTCACATCAACCATAGACCTTCTATTCTCCACCCGTACCGTTCGAATCGGCACGCCCACAACCATCCTAGTCCGACTCGGACTCTGCCTCACCACCTGCGCTTTATACAGTTCAGGACTCGATTGGGTATCTGAACCCGCAACCATAGGCATGTTCTGTCTATCTCGGCTAGCTCTCTTCTCGCTCTTCGGTGGTGGTGGGGGCGTGTTTGGTATAAGTGGTGAATCTGATGTCATTGCCGATGGGTGTGGTGGAGGTGAAGCGGGGTATTCTGATGCTAAAGCGAGCGGAATAGGTTTCGAGCTACTGAAGCTCCGTTTGTGGGATTTATTACGGCTGCTTGGACGCGAAGACGTGCTGTGTGGTGCAGGTGATGTCATGGATGTTGATGGCGGGATGCGGCCTTCGTCGGAGGAGATGGAGGCGCGGCGCGTGGAGAAGAAGGTATTTGTTTGCGAAGGAGGCGTTCGTGGGGTATGCGGAGTCGTTGCTGGTGATGTAGCGGCAGGCGTGTATGTGGTCGATGCTGTGAAGGAACGGGTGTGCGTCTGGCCGTCTGCAGTGATGTCTGTTGCAGAATTGTTCGATACGTTACGAGAACGTAGTGTTTCTAGTGCTGCTGCTCGTCGTCTGGCGAGTAAATCCGAGATTGAGCCTTGTGGGAGTGGCGGGACTGCTTCGGAGCTGGTCGAATACAAAGAATTGTATCTGTTCGTGCTGCCTAAGGATCCATTGGAGACGCTTCTGACGATGGTTGGGTTTGGAGGCACGGTGATGCTGTATTCGGCAATCTCCCGCTTCTTCACTACATTCCGCAGTGCAGTGAGCATTCTATCCTTGTCTTCCAGCTTTTCCCTTAGTTCGGCAATTTCGGCGTCTTTCTCTTCAATGACAGTCTCCCAGCCTTTTGCACTGTCACGAAGAAGTTCGGAAGACTCGGTCCTGCCACGACTACGACTTGTACGTCGAGCACGATTGAGGCGTTCCTCTAGCGTAGCGATGTACTGATCTTTGTTGATGAGATCAGCCTGCACTTTATCGAGTTGTGCACGCAACGTGGCCTTCTCTTCATCTTGAAAGACATCCTCTTCCGAGAGTTCGCCGGCATCTCCATTGTATTGGTCGAGGCCACTGCTTGATGCACGTCCAATAGAGTCGCCATCATCACTGGTTAGCCTTGATAGCGTTGAGGTAGAGCTTTGCCTGGTACTTCTATGACTGTTGACACTGCTCACTATACTGCCATTGGAGTATCTTTTCGAGGCTGTACCATACGCGCCAGACTTCTTAGCATTGACACCTGCAGATTTTGAACTCAGAATAAGCTTGTTGAGATGATCGATTCGCTCTTTCAAGGAAGTTCTCATCAATTGCATTTCCAGCATATGCTCTTCGTGTCTTGCTTCAGCTTCAGCTTCTCGCGCCTTCTCTTCCTCGTCATCTCGTAACCTTTGACTTTCAGTCTTTTGAGCATCAAGCTGCTTACGAAGCTCGACAATCTCTGAGCGGTACATCTCTAAAAGAGCACGACTCCCTGTATCATTTGCGTTATATCCTTCTTGCGCTTGTTTTGCATGACTGACGATGTTGTTACGAGCGCGAGCAGCAAACTTCAAAGTATTGAGAGTTTCAATGGTATTCCCAGCGAGCTGAACTGTGCACAAGATACTGATAAGTGATTCTCCAGATAGTGCGCCCTGCAATAGTCGAGTCAATTTGCTGTCCCGGTAAGGGATGTGCTTCGAGTCATTATCCTGTTCCTGTTTCGTTGCTGACAGTTTCGAGATGACAGTACCCAAAGTTAGGAGACTCTTATTGATGTGACCACCCTCCGTCCGTCTTTCCTTGGTGTCTGCTGCACGCTCTGAACCTGCTAGATCGATCAAGCTCAATGTTGATATTCGTACGCCTCCTGGTAATATGGCAGAATGTGATTTGTTCGTGGGCACACCTGGTACGACATTCCTCTCTCGACTCTCGACGACGATTTGTACGACTGCATGACTTCGCGAACTGCGAACATTGTACTGCGTGCTAGATGTACGTCTTCGATGATCGCCTCTTGCAATTACGCGAAGCAGTTGTGTTGGACTTTGCACAATCTCTTCTTTCAGTGGGGTAGCATACACACCACGCCTACTATCCTCACGTAATCTTATTTCTTCCTCTTTCTGACCTTTTACCGGTGTCGAGGAGAGTAAATCGTTGATCTTCTCGTTATATATCTCCAAATAACTTACACGGAGTAAGAACTCTCTTTGTGGTGTTTCTCGAATAAAGGAGAAAATGTCTGTTATTGCTAGAGGTATAATTCCAGGCGAGCTTGCTGTACCCTGCATAGAGAAAGTCTTCCCACTTCCGGTCATACCATAAGCGAAGACTGTCCCATGATATCCTTCCATCACTCGTCGGACTAGCTGCTTTGCTGATGAATTGTAGACCTTGGAATTTTGATCGTGTGATTCGAAGACGTTGTCATAAATGTACTCTCCACCTTCTCGACCTTGATATGATATCGTATTGCTCTTACCGTCTGTATACCAGTTGTCCGCTGAAGAAGCGGTCTCTTCCAGGATATCACCATCAGGTCGTACTCGGACGCTAATAACCACGTTCGCCTGCTTTTCTGGTGCCTCCTTCGGTGAACTTCTAGCTGGTAGCTCAGCAGATGCGACAGACGTCTTGTTCGGACTAGCATATGTCGGTGGACCTAACGATGTGCGACCACGATTTAGACTGCTCACAGAGGACTGCGGCACTAACTGTGACCTTGAAGATCTTGTGCTCAGGTCCTTGATTCCAGTCCCGAATCTACTAGCATGTCTATCGGAAGTCTGTCTTGAGGATACCGGTGTGTTCTCGAAGGATGAAATGGACTCTGCGCTGGGTGACAATGGCGCGCCAGAAGGTGGTTTCGGGAATTCATCAATGCTGATTGTATTTCGAAGTGTTCTCATTTTCGGGTTGTAAGGAGTGCCATGTACCGTACTTTGAGATGGTAGTGCTGTGGAAGGACGTGGAAATGGGCTGAAGGATGATATTGGCGCACCAGAAGAAAACGCGCGATCAGAGGGTCGACGACTGGCGGAATTTGCGCCTTGGGTAGGTCTGCCTATTGGAAGTGAAGACTGCCGTGACGTCGGCGTGTGTGGTGTCGGCGTAGGCTCGCCATACGGCGGTATTGTTTTGAGCATGTCTACAGGCTGAGTCCTGTAGTATGGTCGATCCTCTTTCGAAGAGTAATAATGAGCGGTATGAATGCAAGATCAATCTAATATGACGCCAGCGCCATAGCAATAACGCGTAATCCTTCTTTCAAAGAATCCTAACAACGCAAAGAGCTCGACTGGTCCTCGTAAATTGTCTTCAGGTGCTCGTGAGGGATGTTTTGAAGCACGAGGTGGTGGGACTATCTCGAACATGAAATCTGAAACGAGCTAGCTTCAGGCCCCAACGGCCTTCCCACGCGGAGCGCGAGGATCCTCGGCAGGATCGGCACAGTTTGATGCGGAGAAATATTCCTTGTACATTCGGTGTGTATCGCGGCGCTTAGGTTGAGACGCTTCGTACTGGATTAGGGACTGTAGAGGTTTCGGGAGCCTAGCGAGCTATCCTAAAGCCTGGATTATATACTTCACCGAATTTTAGACCGTCGCTAACAATATTCACCATGTACTGTACAGAACGCATGTAGAACCTCGAACAAATCATTCTCACCCTCCAGAATTCAAACACAAATCAGAGACAGTCCCAATGATCCAGCACCCTCTTGTCTAAACAAACATTCCTCCCATCACAGTCTCCGGCCCATACAATCCCGGACTAGGCAATGGACTTGACGTCCCATACGCTCCTGGAATCGGCACATGTTCAAACGCTAGCTCACCCGGTGCAGCAGGCATAACTGAGGGACTATGCGGCCACGCGATCGATACTGGTCTACTTGTTTCAGCTGCAGACGGTCCTGCTACAACGGATTCTCTGAATGGCACGAAGGTCGCTTGTGTTGGTAGTCGAGCAGGAGTCGATGCTGTAGCTGTGGCGGGCGGCGAAAAGGAGAAAGGACGGTTGTCCTTGTATGTAGGGCCAAGTTGTGGGCCGGGCGAGAAATGACTTGGTGAAGTTACTGAACTAGTTTGTAGTGATTGTTGTGCACTACGCTTGCCTTTCTTCGGTGCAGCAGCAAGCACGAAAGGTTTGGCTTGCGGCGCCGCGTACGTAGTCGTTGGTCCCGGAGTCGCCCTCACTCTCGTATCTTGCACAATTTCTTTCGAGTCCGCTTCTTTCTCCTCTTCCTCCTCTACAACACGCCCGAATCCACCCAGCAACGGCTGTCCCGTAAACAAGGCCGGCGTCATGAAAGGATTCACATACGCATCCTGCCCGACCACCACCGTCTGCGGCTGAACCTGAACTTGCTGTGCACGAAACGAGGCTTGGCGTGTAAGAAAGCCGGGACTGCTCGGCGCAGATTGCAGCCGGAGATGGGCGAGGTAGAGATCTGAGCGGGCTTGGTCGCGGGATTCCATTGCTTTTTGGAGTTGTTTGCGAGTGTAGTAGCGGTGGAAGACGATGGTGTAGACGGATATTGTGAGGAGTTCGACAGTGATTTCGATGGCGGCGCAGACGAGGGACCATTGCTGGGGAGGGTAGGTGTTAGCTTGACTTTTGTGCAGGGACTTTGTGTTTGGCATGGATGTGATTGAGGATAGAAGCAGGGGTGATCACGCGAGGCCACTGTCAAACAGTGCTGCATGCAACGCGTGTAACTTACCTGCATGCGACAAACAACATCATACGACACCTGGTCTTTGAAGATTTCCTTCCTTAACCCATCCTTACAAGCCCACCCCCAAATATCCTTCCCATTTCCATTCTGCTTACTCAAATGCAGAATTAGCAATCCCGCCAACCACATGACAATGTTCGCCATGAAGAACGCAATCGAGAACACAGTATAATAGACCACCGCCTTCTCGGGACTCCTATTGTTCCTGCCGCGCCAATTGCGATAGATGATGGCCAATGAGATGAAGAGCGAGACGCACGCGATGGCGAGGAGGGTGACTTGCGGCCAGATTACGGTGTGGGCAGCCCAGGGAGGTAAGGAGTTACGGAGCGGGAGGGCTTTGGTAGCGTTGAAGATGGAAAAGGTTGTGCTGAGGAGGGAGAGGACGATTAGGGAGCAAGTTAGGTTTGTGTAGCGGAGGAGGAGTTTGGCCATGCGGACGCGAGTCTTGACTTTCTGTCGTAGATGAAATAGTGTCAGTAAGAGCGCAAAGGCTCGAAGCGTCCGATCGAATATTTTATGTGATCGTTGTGCCTACATACCAGATCTTTCGCTTGCTGCTTATCAGTATCCTTCTCCGTCTTCTCCAATGCCATCTCCTCTCGTATTGTTGGACTTAGCACACTCTCGACTCCCAACGTCATCTTCGAGTGTGCTCCTGGTGTGTTGGCAAACTTATTCCTCATCGAGCTAAACGGTGTGACTGGCATATCCACGCGAGCATTCTGCTCAAACTCGGGCATATACCCAAAGCCGATATCATTTGTTTCTGTTTGAGGATGATATGAGTTGAATGCAGCAGGTATCATGTCGAGAGTACGAGCATGGGTTGGTCCCAGACCTGCTGGGGAGTGGACGGTTGTAGCTTCTGCGAAGCGGGCTTTGCGTGGACAGTATGTGATTTGTGGTTTGGACTCATTTGAGTCTACGCTGGAGCTGCTAGAGGAACCTGAAACGGAGGTCTTGGAGATCTTGGGAATCTTCTTCTTTGTGAAAGGTGCCATATTTCGAGAGTAAAGCAGTGCTTATGGTGATGTTGATAATAGGTAAGCACCTGTATGTTCTCCTCGTCGCCGGCTAATAACAGTCTGGTAACTAGTATAGCCAACTGCAGATACGAAAACGATCCAAAAGAAAATGCAATAGCGAAAGCAATGAGCAAGAAAGCGCGAAGCGACAGTCAAAAGTACTCGGCGGACTCGAGACAACATACTGCACACGTGAACGCGCTTGTGAGATGTGACGGTGTACTATTCCAAGGTAGATGACGGACGTATTTAAAGGTACAGCGCTTAGAGTGCTTACAGGATAGATCTTTGATCCTGATTGGACGTGTATCGAATATAAGCGCTTTCGGGTTACATATAAGCTGGCAGTATGCGTGCCCGCGCCGGAGTACATGCCCGTTAAGGATCAATGCGCAACAGCACAGCAGGAACAAGTTCAAGACAAGTAGTCTTACGGTCTCTGCGAAGAAAGTCACACATATTCATAGCTCTTGAGAGTATTCTTGCCATGTCGTACACGCTTGTCAAAGACCGAATTCGAATGAGTGACTAACATAGTGCGGCCACACAGCAGCCACTCATGGATGGTAGGACGATATCGCAAGATGAAAAAGGATGCACCAAAACTGTCCAGTTTGTCTTCGAATGGGTTGCTGTCAGTGTTCGGACCCGAGCTGGGTGGCGGCAGAAGATAAACCATAACATGACTCGACACATGCTAAGATTCGAGGAAGCCGAAAGCACCAGCGATCCTGCACAGTTCGAGCTGGAAAACATGCGAGCACAAAAACAAAGCGAATGCAGCTTGTGATGTCCGCGCAGTAAGATAGCTAGATCAGACCTAGGTAGAGAAAAGGGGAAGCGGAGTTATACATGTGACAGAGCGGACAAGGACTCGAGAAACGTTGTATACTTGTACTTGTCCACATTCCACTCCAACCCCATTACTACTCGTCTTCTCCATATCTTCGACAACTGCCATGGCTGCGTCGAGGAAATATCGTGGAGTACCATGAAACTGATCACAGAAAGACATGAACACGTTGTACTGAGCACGATGCAGGCGTGGTAGTTGAGGATCGGCCAGAGCTTGACGACAAAGTCTGTCCACTCTCTCCCAGTCCTCCGCCTCCCACACCTCGAGAATCTGCTCAATGTCAGCACGTTGCGCTTGGTAGGATGCCGTCTGTCCCACCTCGCGCTGCTCGAACTCACGAAAAGCTCGCATGTTGTAACCTTGCTGCACTGCAACCCGTCGCGTGCCAGCATCGCCAGCAGGAACGTAAGTGGGACCGGGAATGCCGGTGGGCAGTTCTTCTGCATCGACGGCGATTTGCGGCATTGGAAGAGTTATGTGCTAGCACTGTGATCTTTGCTTCGGCAGCGCGGTGATTGTGTGATGCTTCGAGTGAGTTCAGCTTTGTGACATTGGACTAATTTATTTTGCACGTGATTTGGCCCCTGTTCCCAAACAAATAATACATTGCTTGTTTCAACTCGACAGGACATTTCATAGCGGCGTGCCAGCGGCATTGACCGCAGACGCCTAGGATGGATACCGAGGGCAGTACTTCTCAAGTGGGTGCACAGGCGTCCGCGGCAGCTGGTAAGACACTAAATCACTACAAACATGACAGCTTTATCTGACCCAAAACTCAGACTCGAAATGGGACGAATACGCCGCAAATTCTGACAGCCTTGCCGCGCCTAAATGATCGAGTAAATATATATCTACTAAGTCCTATCCAACTGTTTCGCTCGTTGCATCTGGTTATGATGATATGCGCAAAATAGAAGCCAATATCCTGGGTCAGATGAGAGCACAAGAATCGAAAGACAAAGAAGCGCAAGCAAAAGTTCCAACCGCCACTGGAGCAGTGTTGTACTCCTTGAACAGGTAGTATGATGATACTACTCTGGCAGAATCGTCCAGACAGTGTCAGTACTTGCATGCTTTCCAACTGGTCGAAGATCTGATGAGCGAGCCCAAGTACGCTGTAGCCAAGGTGGTATTCAGACATTTACCTCTTTCCATCAAGACACCTTAGATGCCGCCAACAGCCCTGTCAATGTACTCACTATAGAGGTCGTCCAATTTTGAAGCCTACTCCAGACTTGGCTTGATGATAACGCTATCAAGGAAGAGGGAAACGTCGCGTGGGAGATGATTGGACACATCTCAAGTCTTTCCTACATGGACTTCAACACTGTTTCTTTTGGCTACTGCAAAGAGTTTAAATAGTATCTTACTGCGTGTCTGGTGGCTCGATATCAAGAGAATGTGGACGTCTTAGAGGAATGGACTGAGGGGGTGGCAGCTTCGTGACAGCTGGACAGAGGACTTTACTGGTTCAAAGGCACCTGCTTATTGCACAAGATGATTGGTGCAATCTCATGAATGTCGCTTTCTCGTTATCACAGGAATTTGTCACAAGAAAGACATTGCACAAAGATAGATTAAAGGGCTTCCACAATCAAAGAGAAATCCGTAACTTACAAAGAACTTGCCTTTCCACAGACTGCGATGTGATAAGATATGATTGTGAGACTGCATGCTTCATGATCGCAGCGTAACTCGTATGACAATCGCAACCGCTACCCTGATTCGACATAAAAAGCAAAAATATCATTATTTCGGGCTGGAAAAGAGGCATTTGTGTGGAAGAAAAAAAGGGCAAAAAAACTTGTAGCTTCTCTTTGATCTGTGAAAGCGAATTAGTATTAGTCAATCCTAAGGGTCGAACGGGTGAACTCACTGAGCGTGTCATCCTTAGTGCAGGGGCCATGCTAATCTTCTCTGTATCGTTTCAAATTGACCATATGTTCCGAAGAACGAAATATTGTTTGTAGCGCAACTTATATACCATCCTCAATATCGAGTAATGCCCCCAGGTTAAAACTCCGCGAAACATGCGATTTTGCAACGATACAGAGAAGATGCTGTTAGGAAGCCTATGAGGAGGGACAAGAGGAAAGCGACGATTATGGGTTGCAAGAAGAAGGCAATCATGGCTAATGTATTTGCCAAATAGTATTTTGGCGCATGGCGGAATCCAAAAGCCCTCGTCGCACAGTCTCGTCGCATGAGTTTATCGCAAGCTCAGGCGTATTTACTCCTGCTGTCGTATGATCGTTATAGCTCGTTTCGCCACATCAGGATGTGCCTTTCGTAGACTTGAAATCAGCTGACTGAAACTTGAAAAACCAACCCTCCAAAGCTACTTTCCAACTCAAAAAATTACATCGATCTCAGAAGACCATGTTCCGAACCATACATCTCACTCAAACCGTCAAGTCATCAAGATCCCAACATGGAATTGCTGGATTGGCTCTTACCACCCTCGACTCATCCTTATCGAAGTCTGCCACAGGATCTACTGGTCGATCAATCACACGAGGTACAACGAGAGTTGTATACGGAGTCGGCAGTGAAGCTGCTGAAGTTGGTGGTGTGCCACCGCACACATTACCTCGCTCCGCTTTCTCCTCTTCTCTTGCTCCAGATAATTCCAAGGCTGGGTCTGCAAACTTTTGCTTCTTCCTCGCTGGCTGTTGAGCTACTTTTGTCTGTTGCATCTTTTGTTGCAATGCTCGTTCGGGACAATTTCCAAGAGGAGCCTGTCGATATGCTGCTTCCAAAACCCAATATGCTGTCGAATATCTGGTGCAGCCTCTTCCGATTCTGCCAACGCGTTCATCTCCTCTACGACTTCTAAAGCCTGCTGCAAGTACAGCTTCGGATCTCTGCCTGGACAGAACGACATGTAGACATTGTACTGGGTGCGATGCAAGCGAGGTAAGAACGGATCGGCGAGTGCTTCGCGACACAGCTGATCGACGAGCTCGGAATCTTCTGCTTCTCAAGCTTCGAGGATCTGCCGCACGTAAGTTTGAGGGTTCAAAGAGCGTTTCTAAGAGCTTGTGAGACCTACTGGGACTTGCTTCCAACCCCGCGCAAGTCTGACATTGTCACCTTGAGGTACGGTCTTTCTTTCGATGGGCTTGTGCTCGTCAGGAACCTCGATGTTCGTGTACGGCGCCTTTGTGGGCTTGGGTTTACCTAGAGCTGCCATAAGTGTGATTGTGATCCGTGTGGATGTGAAGCAAGCATGGAGGCCTGTTTCTTGTGCAACAACAAAGCCTAGTCTATTTTAGGAAGCGTCGCATGTCAAGAACCATATCCAGTTCATCTGGTTTTCACTGTACGCAACCCAGTTAGCGATTCAGCATGCCGCCAAAGAAGAATGATTTTCGTAACTACATCTGCTTCCAGCCACACATATCACCGGTGCCCAACAGGTTTATGGAATCGTCCTCATCATCTTACGCAAGCAGTCAGAAGAGGACTAATAGGCACAGGTAAGCCTTCGTTACACTTCAACTACCTTGACCGAAGTGGGTTTGGCTCTTTGAATGATTACAAAGTTCTTGACTTCTTCGTGCTCCAAGGGCCATGCTAATCTTCTCTGTGAAGGAGTTAGTGGCTCCTACGGTTAGCGTTGTCCAGGCAATTGAAGCTAACCTATGTCGTTTCAACTCGACCATATGCTCCGAAGAGGGGAATCCTGGTTTCTGCACAGCTTATAAACCCAGTTTTTACATTGAGTGTCCCAGATTGACAACTTCGCGATATCCGCTCATGACTTTGGTAACTCTCAGCCACGATGAGCAGTCATATCATCGTGCCCAACCACTTCGACAGGTTTATCATCCTTATCAGCTTACGCAAGCCGCCAGAAGAGGACTTGTAAGCATAGACGAGCGTCTCTATACTTCACGACAACGACAAGATGGCAAGATAAGCAATGTGCACGAGGAGGACCAGCACATATTTTCTGAGGGAGACGCTCTCTCTCCGCCCTCTCTTTCCTTGGTTTCTCGGCGACATGACAAGTCATACCCAAGTTCCTGTTTGATGCGTTGAACAAACAGTAATAATCAAGAGTCGTTAACACCGCTTTCATTTTTGTTACTAGTCTCTGTCTATTACTCACGTCCACGTCAGATCTAAAACATAGGATCTCTTTATCATGTCAGGTTACTTGTGTACAGGAGCATGTTATTTAGACGCTGTGCGCGTAAACATGTAGCTACCAGGTAGGCATCGGAAGATGGAGTGGAGTAGTCGCCTCAATTCTGTGTTGCGGAGCGGACGGTAAAATGGATGTGGCCTAAGATGTAACTCTCTGATAAAAGGTATGAGCGCGGTCTAAACATACTGGTCGTAGCTTCCTCTAAGGATTCTTAGCCTTGTTCGGAGCACGAACATCAGTAGCAGCACTGACTGGTGCTTCCTCGCTGTCGGAGTCCTCTTTCTTGACAGGCAATAGATTTGCTGTGGTGACGGGGCAGTCGACTCAAAGATAAAGAGCTCGTTCATGACGTCGAGTGCGAAAGCCCTAGCTCCACGGGTAGTAACTTCCATTTCCTCCTGGCCACCTTCAACCTCTTCAGCCTTCACTTCTGTCTTCCTCTGCGCTTTGCTACGAGGCTTCTTGGGTGTTGGCTTTCCGCCACTGGTCTTTGATTGTGGCATGGCTGATATACTTGAGCTTTTACCTCTGCTGTAATCACGCTCCTGGAATCCACCTGCGTACGAGTTCTACGAGAGGTCATTTTCCCGACAGGAGTTGTGACCACGATTCTTGGCTGCTGATGATACCTTCTAGGACATTGCTTCTGTCTGGATCGAGGCGAGGTCTCTATGAAACGCGAAAAACTGCGCGACGTGACTAGGCAAGTTGTGGTTGAGTTTTTCTTCGTCAAGGTGCGCAAGTGAAGTGACCTTCGTGAAGCCCAAGTTGTTGCCGATTCTTGTGTTTAAGACTCTGAAGCTCTCTTTCGTTTTAGGGCTTGCCAGTAGTCATCTGCTTGTATCACGCGCGTGAACCAGTAGTCTGAATTCTGCAAAGATGGAAAGTTGCAAGCCGTCAAGTGTTCCACCTTTGTCAGATCGACTTCGGCCTCCTTGGAAAAGGACTTTCGTGCTTCGTCCTGCTTAGCTCGACCCAGAGCATCTGCTTGATGTGGTGGACTTTGCTGCAAAGCGAGTATTGCATCCCTAAGAGCCACGGAAGAACTTTCGCCATAGCATGCCCTTAACCTCTGTAGCATAAATACTTTTAGAGTCCACGTAATGTGCTATCCTATTGAAGATCGACCTGGCGTGCAGGAACGGCTTCATGTCAAATTATGCTTTCTAGAGTGCGATGCAGTCTTTCTTTGTAGTATTAAACAACGTGGCACCCGATTCCAACGCACATCGACTATATGGTGCAGTCTGCCAGGAGTCGTGATCACGATTCTTGGCTGCTAATGACAATTTCGGCGGAAAGTACTGGACATCAGTCTCACTAACAGCAATGGCAACGCTGACGCGGTCTGCGGCGAGAGAAGTAACTAGGTCTACCATCTGTGAGACCACTAGAAGTGTATATTTCCAATTACACCTATCCCATGACTTAACAGTCTCTGAAACCTATCAAGTGCCACTATTGCGTTGACGTGCTAATGCAAGCAGTCTGGTAAGCCCGTTTTTCTCCTTGACATGTCTTGTAGGCTATGAGTTGGTCTTCTTCTTGACAGCACCAGACGTCTTTCTAACCGTAATCGTTATAGCAGGACGACGGCGCTCGGGAGTGATCTTGCTTGTGGAAGGACTAGCAATCCCACCTGGACGACGAGGAGAAATGGAGGGAAACAGCTCTTCCCGTAGGATGAGAGGAGGAGGACGAGCAGCAGGCACTGCTGAACCCACATCGTTGACGCTTTGTGTGAAGTTGTGCCCGAAAGACACGGTCTGATCGTGGTGATGTTTTCTGATATTGTTGGCGTTCGTTTGGGAAGTTCCTGGCCACCTTGATACAACATTAGTGTTATTCTTGAGCAAGCCAGGGCATCAACTTACATTTCACCTGTGTACAGAGTGTTTGACCACTGCGCCAGTCGTCGTAACTCAACTCTAGTATATATAGTTGTTTTGATCCAGCCTCCAAGTTCGCCAGAACGTTGTCGAGGGCGGGCGTGAGTAAGCCAATTGACCTGCTAGTTAATCCAGCCTTAGAACTGCGTCGTATTCCCAAAGATGCCTGAGAAGTCGATGGTATTCCTTGAATGAATAGAACACACACCAACACGTGTACAAGGGGTCTGAATCGAACAACTGGTTCCATACATTCATTCTCTCCTTTTTGGTAACTCTCTTCAGGTTTGGCCAATGCTCGTTCAGCTGACCCAGACCAGTAATTAGAAGTTTGATCACTTTTCCCTTTAGTTTCTTTACCACGCTCCTTGCGTCCTTGATCCATCCAGCAGCTAAGACACGATGAGCATCTGCTCAGAAGAAGGAAGAAGGAAGCAACAAACACGTTCCAGCCGATTTGTACAGAGTCAATGAGTTTGGAAAGCCAGTAGTCTAAGGTGTGCTGACAGTTTGAGCGATGTTGCCAGCGGCATCTCTGACTTCACGCCTGATGGGCCCATGAGCAGGGGTGCCGGGGTTGGCGAAGGCAATTGGGCCTGAGAGTAGATTTAGCATATGCCAGGCATATACGGAATGTGAGTGAAGAAACATACCAGCATTGACACTATTGGTGCCATCCCAATGAGGAGCGTTGAGAACAGTCATGTTTTCGTAGTCCCAAGCCTCAGGATGGGCGAAGGCAGAGCGGGCCACTGGTCCTGAATCTGGTGAATTCGGTTCCAAACTCTGTCCTCGTGCGCAACGCGAGCATGGTCCGGAAGCTCTATCCTCATCTCGAAGCCTTCGACGATTGGATTGCCCTCTCTAGCATGCGAGAGTTTGTGGCGCGCTCATTGATGTCGTAGTTGAAGTGATGAGGGCTAGGGATCGGTTAGCGACTGAAAACACTAGGAAAACGGAACATTTTACCCTTACGTTTGGCCTTGTTGAGCGACAACGTGGACAACGGTATTGGTTACCTCGGACACGACGTGGCTGGAAAGTGGTTAGCGACCAAAAACGAACGGGGACAGCTGGAAATTACTGGGAAAGCAATCCAGCAGCCTGGAGAGGTCGCAAGGCTTTCCAGGCCTTGAGAACTTTCTTCAGGTCATCGTGGGCGTCATCGCTAAAAGAAGGTGTGAGCCGAAGAAATATGGGCGGAGAGCAACAAAAACCGTACACATTGACGGCAGTAGACCTGGTCCAGACAGAGTAGGTGACGTGGCCGGAACGGACACCTTGAGTCCAAGCAGCATAGGCAGTGAGTGCCACTTCGGGACTAAAACGGTGAGCAAGGAATTGTGGCTGGAGAACGGAGCAAACATACAGGTCGGCACGTCTGTACTTGAGGCATATATATATATATATATATGTAACCGAAGAAGGAAGAAAGAAAAAGACAAAAAGAAGGTGCGAGATCGAGGTATAAATAGTTGCAAAGTGAGTCACAAGCCTATTGTTCTCAATAGCTATTGTCTTGTGTGATTTGAGGTGAATGTTCAGTGTACGTAAGATAATGATGAATGTCGAGTGAATGCAACATAACGATGAATGTCATCACCGTGTACAAACAGCAAGCGCGTAACACAAGCTCAATAGCAAACGTGGTCAAACTGGATTAGCAAACAACAAACACCAACCTTGGGCGAGAACTTGCCATCAGCAAAAGTGTCATCGAACAAGCCAATTGCATTTGACGGAACCGAAACATAGAAAGGAAAGAAGGCAAATCTGCACATGATCAGTCGCAGCGTATGTAAGTCCCAATGCAGGGCTCCGTCTGATTTGTAATGACGCAGACGAAGTGCTGCATGGGGTAAAACCTTTTACTGTTACTGTTTAACGTACTGGTAGAATGTAAGAAGAACGAAAAACTTAACACTAAGAATAACAACCTTGCATACTCTCCCTATCTCCATTATCGCAGCTTCAGCATACGCAGCAAATCATGTCGTGCCCAAAACGCTCTGTTCCACTTGCCAAAGACATCTACAACACACTAGCGTTAGTTGCATCCAATCCATGAACTTGCATCATCTGAAGAGAAACAGAAACTTACACATCACCAAACTCAGACAACAAATCCCCACCTGCACACTCCCGACAACCACAAAAATCCTCTTCGGGCCTCCACTCCTCATAACCAACCACTCATACCCTCTAAAAGTCAGCGCAAAACTAAACACATTCTTAAAAATCATCAAACACGTAAACCCTTCAATCGCAATATCCCGATGCGCATCAACAAGATACAGCGAACTCGCCACAGCACCACACACCATGCCAGCCGTGACGAACGCAAAGGCGACGCAAGGCGCCAACCAGTGGTATTTGTAAATATCTTGTGTTGTGATGCCGAACGCATAGAGCCCGCCGCAGCCGAAGATGAGTTGGGGGATGACGAGAAGGAGGCGGAATTCGGGCTCGTAGACGCCTTTGTTCTTCTTCATCATGTATTTGGCGCTCCAGTCGGAGAGGAGGCCGCAGAGGAGGAAGCCGACGAGAGCGCCGATGAAGGCGGAGGTGTACATGTAGCCGCAGTCTGTGGCGGTGAAGTAGAGTGGTGGGGCGAGGAAGATTGCGGCGAGCACGATACCGATCAAGACTGTCCAACCTATTAAAGTGCCTTGGGTCAAACAGGCCCAAAGGATGCCGGGGTGGAAGAAGAGAGGGATTGGTCGGAGAAGTAGTTTGAAGAAGTTTTCGTTGGATTTGCGACCGCTGAATAACGCTAGCGTCTTGATGTATGGTTGGAGCGGTGGTGGAGATTGACGAGCAATGGAGGAAGAAGCAGAGACTTGTGTAGTGTTAAGCGTTGCTCCCTTCTCGTATGGTTGTAGATTATGCGAAGACGTGAAGTTGTCCGTCCGAATGACTCTACCGGTAATATCTGTATCAAGAGCATTATCCCGCACGAAAGCAGTTTCAGGGCAGAAGAAGAAGAGGACAGGGAGTAAGGCGCCAGCGAAGATGGCAACAAGATAGAATGACCACACCCAGCCAATGGTATCCGCAATCTTGCCAACGACAACCGGAGTGAAGAAAGCAGATCCAAAGACTGCCATTGTCGACAGAGCCATCCTAGCACCTCGTTCGTGGACCATGTAGAGATCGCCCACAGATGCTCCTACAAGTGCTTCAAAAGGCGCCTAGTTCTATCCATTAATATTCGTTCTCTATGCGCCCTTCCTTAACAGACTTACCAAAGCCACTCCTTGTACAATCCTAGCCCAAAGCAAGCTGGTATAACTATGCGAACTCGCTCCAGCCCAAATACTGCTAATGCAAACCAGCAGCATACCTAGCAGATATAAATGTCTCTTTCCCCATATTCTTGCGCTAGGTACGAAGAAGATTCCACCTATACCGACTCCCAGTAGATGGTAACCAGTAAGGAGGGCGATCTTGGTGAAGTTGAGCCGGAAGTGGAAAGCAATGGATAAGGAATCGGCTGCAAGGATGGGGGAGAGGGTGGTTGCTATGATTGCGGCTAGAGAGATGACGAGGAGGATACTGATTTGACAGGGTCAGTATGCTGGTTCATTGCTACATACAGGAAGAAAAAAGTATCTCACAGGTCGCGCTTCCATAATGGCCAGTTGAGAGGACTAGATGTGAAAACGCCGAGTTAGTCGATTCCTTGCAATTGTCTACATCATGACTCTTGGTGCTCTTGAACTCCTTCTTCTTCGCCTCATGCTTCTCTCGGATGTCCATCCATATCTTCCACAAAACTCACTCATTAGGATCATCGCTCGGCTGCGGCACCAACAAGACCTTCCCCGTCTTATCATATTTTAGATTTGATGTCCCAAGAATCGCATCATCAATTCTCTGCGATTCACCTTCCAGAATGGTAACAGTACCTATCAACAAAACCAACACGGTCAGCTTCATACTCTTACACCTCCACTCATTGTTTACAGCCGGAGTTTGCGCCTACCGGGTGCCAATGCTGACTTGACGTCCAGTATACCTAGACCCATAGTATATGTATTGTGGCAAAAGAAGTTGCTGTGGGAAGTAGTGAAGGTGACTTCGCCTGCGCGTACAAAGTCAACATCTCAGCTGAAGGAAGCGGACCCAAGAGTACAAAGGTACGCGAGGGAGTAGCTGAAGGATTGGCGGAGAATGCGATTACTGCCACGTGCAAAGAGTAAGGCCGAACTCTATTTCTGAAGGCGAACCATCACCATCACCGAATCAGTTTAATGTCAGACGCGGACACACCCAATCACATCACCGAAGGAAAGCAATAATTGCAGACGCCAGCCATTCTTTGATTCGAGTATCTAGGGAAGAAGGAAAGGAAGTGCACGAATAATCAAAAACCACTAGCCCTGAGACCCCCTTGAAAAGATCCCTCACTCTTTATCTACCTCTTTGCATTTGTACCCACTTCCATCTTCAAACACCTTACAACTCCTCCTGAAACTTGCTAGCACTCCTTGCCGGGCTGTGATCCTTGCCATGTATAGTAGGCACACTTATCTCACTAGCAGTGTCCTGGTTGGTCCTAGAATCCTCAAATGCTTCGTCATCGGTCTCGCTGATAACACTACGACCACGGGCAATGTCATCGTCGTCATCTTCGAGCGGACTGATACGGCCATCCTCGGCACCTTCGTATGTAGCAAGACCTCTGCTAGCACGAGGAGTGAGCTCACCAGCAGGTTCGGCTGTAGTATCGTAGAGACCCTCATCAGCAGCTGATGAAGCGTGGACCCCAGTAGTAGCATGAGTGGTAGACACGTGAGGATCAAGAAGAGTGCCCGCCATGGTGTTGTGTTCCGTCGAGTGTTCAGTGGTAGTGGTCTCCTTGTTCAGAGCAGAGGTAAGCTCAGTAGCGTGTGCGGATGAAACAGTGTCATGCTGGGTAGTGCTGGAAGGAACAGTTGATGATTCGAGCTCAGGCTCTTCAGCCACAGCGTTGGTGTCCTTAGCACCAACAATGCCAGGACCACTGACAGGTGCGGAAGCTACAGCCTGCTTGATTTGTCTGTCCTCGTCCTTGGCCTTGGAGCTACGCTTGAACCTGGAAAAGAAGCTCTTGCGTCTGGATTGTTTTGCAGGCGAATCAGCAGCAGAAGAGGTGGCGGTAAGCTTGGCGGGCGATTCTTCTTCTATGTAACTATTAGCATCTTCAAATCTACGCAGCAGTAAAGGAACAACTTACCAGAGCGATCAGCGCTTAATTCTTCCTCAGTAGGCTTCTCAATCTCAGTGAAATCATCGGTAGACTCGCTGGTGACGGCAGCGGGTCGAGTCGAAGCAGTGCGGGACGTGGTAGGTGGTGTCGAAATACCAGTTGGGGTAGAACCGGTCACCTTAGTGGAACTGCTTGCACCAACAACCTCACCATCTCCGCCTGCAATCTTGGCGAGCACAGCAGCTTCAGCAGCGACGAGGTAAGGAGCACCACTCTCGTTGGGCGTGATGATCTTGTTGTCATCAGTGGTCTCAGTGAAGGTGCTGGTCTCTGGCTCAACGACAACTTCACGACCGGCAAGACGATCCTCCTCATCCTTCTCGGCCTTGAGCTTAGCAGCCTCGGCAGCAGCCTCGGCGTCCTTCTCAGCCTGGATACGGTCAGTCTCGGCCTTCTCAGCAGCAATCTTCTCATCCTCGATAGCCTGAAGACGATCAGCCTCGGCCTTCTCCGCTCTGAGTCTCTCACGTTCCGCACGCTCCTCAGCAGCGATACGCTCACGTTCAGCCCTTTGCTCGGCCTCGATGCGCCTCTTCTCTTCCTTCTCTTCAGCCTTGGAGTGGTAGACGTGAAGCTTGATGCGATCACGCTCGTTCTTCTGCTCCTCCCTGATGCGGCGCTTCTCAGCATCCTTCTCTTCTTGGGCAGCTCGCTTCTCGGCTCTTTGCTCAGCAAGAAGCTTGTCACGAACTTGCTTCTCCTCGAACTCCTTGAGCTTGATGACGTCCTTTTCGTTCTGGACTCTGGCACGTTCAGCCGCCTCGGTTTGTCTGCGCTCCTCCTCAGCCAGGCGGATCTCTTCATCACGCTCACGCTGCTTCTGCGCGTTTGCGGAGATGTCGTCGAGGACAGGCTGCATACGAGCGCTGGCAATGGCATCAATCTCGCTCTGGTCCATGTACTTGCCCCAACCGATGTGAACCTTGCCGGTGGTAAGCTTGTTACGTTGCTCACTGTTCTCGGTAGCCTTTGCACGAGCCTCCTCTTCCCAGGCCTTCTGGACACTAGGAGGTGCCTTGCCAGTGTCGGCAAAGACTCTCTCGTCGATGCCAGCAAGACGTGCCTTGACACGAGCGGCGGCAACAGCCATCAGGTCCTCGCGGTCCTTTGCCCTCTTCTTCTCATCAATGGCACTGAGCTGACCGCGGAGACTAGAGGTTTGACCTCTAATCTTCCTGGCGGTTGATTCGTCATCATCAGAGAACTCGCCAGTCTTAGTGGTGGATTGAGAGACAGTACGGTTCTTCATGCCAGGACGACCACTTCTTGATGGTGGTGGGGGCTGGTTGCCGAAACCGTAGTGGTCGCGATAAGCCTGGATACCATCGGGGTCGAGAGCAGCAAGACGCTCATTGGCAAGCTTCCTGGCTGTCTCTTCTAGGCCAAGGTAGGTGTTTGGGTTGGAGCCGATTGAGCTACCTCTTGCCTGCTTAGCAGAGGTCTTGTTGCGCTCAAGCTCGTACATTCTCTTGGCCATGACAACAGCAGCGGCACGGATGTGATCTTGGTATTTTTGTTCTTCGACGACCATGGGAATAGGGGGATGCTCAGTGAACATCTCTGGGCCAAGAGCATGTTGATGCTTGAAGCGAGACTGTTCGAGACCAGCGTCGGACATGGTTTCGGAAAGAGCTCCCTTAGGTGTCCTGACACCTTGGTTTGTTCTTGCCATGACATTGGTTGCGGCCATGAGCGCCTTCTTGCGACCGTCTTCGTTCGGCTTGACAATGGGCTCGATGGTCTTCTTGCGTTCGATGGCGAGGTTGGCAGCAGAGTGACCGGCCTCTGAGCCTGAATATTGCCAAAGGTTGAGCTTTCCACCTTTATCGGCGGCAAGAGTAGCAGCTCTTCCGGCGGAAGAAGAAGTGCCATTGGGTCTTCCGTACTGGGCAGTCTCAGGTCGAGCGTTGTCGTCGTAAAGTCCGTGAGAGGGGTAGCTGGGAAGGTCTTGAGGCCTGGCGTATTTCAAAGAAGCGGCAGCACCTGATAAGGTCAGTCTGATGATGTTGCATGCGCAATGATCGTGCTAATAACTTACTGGCAGATGACAGCTTGCCATCAGGGCCGAAGATGCTTTCGCGGGAAACGAGAGAGGGATTTGAGCCGTAAAGACTCTGTTGAGCAGCAGCAGAAGCTTGATGCAGTTCTGGCTCCGGGCAAGGGCTGCCAACATGCTGAGGGTTGGCTCTCTTCTGTAGTTTAGACATTGCGCAAATGAGTGACGGAAAGGATGTAGGAGTATTCAGAAGGGCATTAGGAGTGAGGTGAAACAGAGCAGGTGGGTGGTTGGAGAGGGCACGACCAGGTCGGGAGTCAGTGGACCGATCCACTTAATCGCTACGAAGTGACTTCACAAAGCTGGGGAAGAAGTCGTTGCGTGCGATTGGCTGACAAGCTTGCAATGTCTGGGTCGCCCTCTTCTAGGCCACGCTAGGCCGCCACGCTACTTTCCATTGACCGACCGATAACAACGACGCTCGCATTTATGCGGAAGGAAGCTGCGGTGCGGAGTACTGTTACTGTTACTGTTACTGTTACTGCTATTGTTACATCTGGTGGAGGATAAGCTGCAAAGAAGAAACACATATCCCACGATTCGATACCGTGCTCTTTGGATGTGGTAAATGACAGTGAAGACGAACTTCAGGCCTTGACCGGCGGCTTGAGATCCGGCTTTAACCACCACCGACGACCACTAGATTAGCCAATGGAAGACTGATGATGGTGCTTGCAGGACGAGCTTCTGAGCTTTTCCTTAGAGGACAGTCACGTCTTCATCAATCCATACCCCGCTGCACATTCTTCCATGTTCACAACTACCTGATACGAAGCTAACAGCGGCACGTCTTGCGAATTCCAGGTTGGCACCAAGACCGCTAGCTCGGCCGAGACCTAGCTGCGAAGATACCCCGGTATCGCTTCTCACCTAGGCATGGAAGCTGGCTCTATCTCGCATCATGCAGGGAACTGGCTTGTTTTCACTGCCTCGATACATAGATACATAGGTAGCTGAACTATTTGTCCTCTGGAAACTCCTTTTCAGTGCTACAAGAAATAGTTCAAAGTACCACCGCATACCAAACCCATGCCCTGAGAAGAGTTACAATACACCTAGAGCATGTATCTGAAACCAGCAGCCTGCTGCTTTGCCGTAGGACCGCTCTTGCTGACGCTCAATCCCTGGTCCATCTTCTTGTTCTGCCTGGCGAGGTAGATACGAGTAGCTGTAGCAAAGAGAATACTCACGAAAGCAGCGACCACGTTGACCGCGAAAGCAACAGTGTAACGAGGTGCACCTGAATAGAGGTAGGAGGCCCAGATCTGAATAGGATCGAATTAGCTCGCTGCCACATCATCTTACGATCGTGAGAAACTTACGTTGGGTGTGTTGCAAACAGCGTTGATAAGCGAAATAGCTATAGCGCGCTTCACCTTGGGTTGAGGGATGGAACCAGCGATCCATGACAGGATGATGATACCTGCGGCGTAGAAGCTGGTGGGCATCAAACACATTGCTATGTATCGTCCCGCAGTGTTGAGAGTGCTGACGGCAATGATCATGGCAATGACAGTGACTCCCATTGGAATAACAATGTGAAGGTAGCGCTCTTGTGTCTTGTCACTGTGCCATCCATTGATGAGCATGACTATAACACAAAGAAGGTATGGTGGTGCGGTGAGGCAGTAGCTGGACGTGTCGTTAGTAACTGTAAGATTTGTGCATGGTTTCCTAAGACATACGTGATGTTGCGGCTGTATCCAAGAGTACCCACGACAGAGGGGAAGAAGTTCGACTGGAGAAAGGTGTTAATGAGTCGTCAGTGTGCACTGTCATGATCGGTTACTCACCACAGCGCCGTCAATGTAACAACAGTACAGAATGCCCATGAGCAACCAGGTCTTGGGGTCCGTGATAGCCATCTTGAATCCCTGCCCAGCAGTAATCTCGGACGAGTTATCCTCTTGACCCTGGTCTTTTTCATAGTTGTAGGTAATCCAATCTCTTTCTTCGTTGGTCAAGCCACGCATGGTCTTTGGGTCGTTGGGCAGGAGGAAAGCGAAGATGATGGCAAGACCGATTGTCTAAATTCGGTGTCAATTTCAGAAATTGGTGTGGAAGAAGGACAATGAACTTACTACGATACCTTCGACAATGAACAACCACCTCCAACCTGTGTCATTATCAGCAAGTGGATGCGAGAGATAACCCTATGGAGTACTCACCTTGGATGCCATGTGCTCCTTCAAGCTTGAGAATTGCAATGGCGAAGAGACCACCAAAGGCATTGCCGAGTTGCGATCCTGCATACAGCAGGGCAGTCCTCAAAGCAAATTGTTTGCGGTTGTAGAACAAAGATAGATAGAACAAGGCGCCTGTGTATTATTAGTATTGTTGAAGACGACTGTAGAGAAGCTTCATATAAATACCGGGAAAGAAAGCTGCCTCGATAATGCCAAGGATGAATCGACAGGCAAGAAGGCCACCGAATGAGGTTACGGCGCCCATGCAACCCGACACAACACCCCAGACTGCCATAGCGACACAGATATAGACACCAGGTGATTTGACTTTCGAAATAATCATGTTGCTAGGAACTTGCATAAGGACTGAGATCTGTTAGTATTATGTTGATATTTCGATGATTGAGACAAGACTTACTGTAACCACAGAACAGAATACTAACACAGGTCTGATACTGTGTAGTCGTAAGACCAAGATCTGCCGGCATCTTGGCCAATCTTGCAGACGCAATATTCTGACGATCCAGGTAGTTGAGACTATGTGAATGATGAGCGATTAGTAGGTGAGGTCTTCCAGCAATGTCTAGTCCTGAGTTTGGAGAACTTACATGTACATGATAATGAGGATTGGCATAATCCAAAGATCGAGCTTTCGCATCGCTTTACGACCAAGTTTATTGTACTCCTGCTCGGACAAGTTCTGCAATGACGCTGGCAATGCGAGATGTCCATCATGAATGTGGTTTGGGTCCTTTGACATGTCGTCGTCGGCATACTCTTCGACGTATGCAGGTTGTGCTTTCGTCCCAGTCAAGTTCATGTTTGCGGATGGGTGGTTCTCTTGCGAAGAAGCCATCGTGAGTGTAGTATTGCAGAGTATTCAGTCACAGAAACAGTAGATGCTCGTGATGTACTTGTATTCTGATCACTTCATTGACAACGAGGCACTCCAGATTATATGTTGTTCGAAGAATAGAATGTCTTGGTATACTGGTAGGAGAACTTGTGCTCCACACATCGGCGTGGGGGTGCTCGGGACCTGCGCAGTGAGCAGACGGCAAACCATCTCTTGGAGGTTGGGGTCTCCATGGGGTATGTACTTTGATTCACGCACAGCATGGCTGTCCCTGTTTCAGCCTTACGGAAGGGACGTCTTAGTTATCTCGTGATCAATCCCGTATGATTTGACCTGTCCCTAGCAGCCTGGTCTAGATGCGCGCAGGCTTCGGGTGGCACAGACGGGTGCAGACAAAGGCCAGATCTAGTCATATAGTTTGGCAGCTATTATCAAGTAGACAAGATGTATTGGAAAGATAGCCATGTCAAAGGGCATTTTGCTAGGCTGGTGCATGAAAGGTACAATTAGCATTCCAGCAGATTATTTCTCATCTTCAGATTACAGCAGTCGATTTAGCGGCAGCGTTGGCACGAGATGAATCTTAGCGCGTGCAATATAGAGCATACCCAGATACACAGCTGCTACTGCAAAGTCCCGCCTCGCTACATACCCATACTGAAGTAGTTTAGTGTTAATCTCGAATAGTTTGGTCGAGGTCTGCTCAAGTGACCTCGCCAAGCCGTGGGGGTAGATCTGGACAGCCGTGGGGTACAAATATGGACGATTTTTTTCAGGGTTCCTTACAGCATACAGCATGTTAGAGAACGTCCTCTGAAGACGACTTGTATGTGCTTGTATGTGTTCTGCCCGAGCAGGTTTTTGGCTTCGTCCGTGCTAATCTCGTATTTGGAAGCCAGGCGAGCGCATGATTCGTTTGGTCTTGGGCAGGATTGTGACCGTTATCGCTTTAGATTTCTGCTCTTCTGCGGTGTTTCTGACCATTCTCGAGCATGTTTTGATCTCCTGATTCCTGAAGCATTTGCTTGCTCTGATGCCGCAGTCGCTTGAGAGTTCAAAGCTTTATTGTTCAGACTCTTGATCTGCCCTGTGTAGACATCCTTACATCCTGGTATCCTCTCCTTCATGTGCTTCCATTGTGCTCATCCTCATAACAATTTCAGAAAGACTGATTCCCAGGCGATGGCAAAATTCCATCATGCAAAGGACACACGCAGTCTATAAGACTTGTATGGAAAGCAAGTATAATATTAGCATGTAAGGTAGCCCAGATTCCAGTAGCTGAGGCTAGGTGGGACGCAGTCCTCGCAGTGGCCTTGCTGCCGTAAGATCCATCTCAAGCTGACAAGCTGAGATTTAGAGGCCTTTCAGTCCTCGATTACAATGTCTTTTTTTCGGCGTAGAGGACTCTCAGCACTGGCTGTACAGTGTCTTGCTGAAGCATTGCTGAAGCAATCGCTCGTAGTGGTTTTTGCTTGGTATCATTTTTCTATTACTGCCACAACGACAAGCCGCGGAAGAATTTTACAAGCTCCCCAAACACTCTGAATCAACATTTCCAATCGCAGAGGATGTCATTACCAGAAGGAGGTGGTGATGATGATGTGGTATAAAAGTTAGCCGCTGGGCATAAAAGCGTACCTGATCGCATCGCGTTTGGCCAGTTGCCGAGCAATCCGCATCTGAGAAATGCCATGTTCCATGTGGGTCCGCCAAGCAATGATGACGGTATGGCAACGAACGAAAAAGTGTCTAACGACGACAACAAGGTTTGTAATTGTAATTGAGGCTGTGTTCGCCATTATCCTCTGTTTGACTTGAAGAAGCAATTGTCGTTTTCCTCCTCTCTTTCTCTACATCTACATCCCAAACGCCTCACACTTGGGTTACTTGTCGCATCGACGCTCGTGCTATTTTCCAACCTGCGTCACGCCAACAGATCCGACCCGAAGTAACACTAAAAGCCACACCTTCATTCCACTTCCATCGCAACCTCAGACATCGTACTCGACACGCACTCAGAACCTCCTTCTCCCTAGAACTCACTGTGTGAGAGTCGTCGGCAGTCTACCTACACCAACTTGTGAACAAGAGTGACCTACCCAAAAAAAGAAGACATATACAACACATCTTACAAAATGTTTACAAGACTGTATTGGATCCTGCCACTTATTTCGGCACTGGTATGGCTCGGAACGCTTCTGGGACTGTTATTGAATTGGGTATGTGCGATTTGCTTTTGTTTTACCTCATCAGGTCGTTTAAGAGAAGCACGAGAGGAGTGTGCACGACTGGTGATCGTAACCAAACAGAACGTGTATGCTTTGCTACCAAAATATTAGGATGTCCCATACAATGAGCCCTGTAGCAGATATGAAATCAGATGCTGACAGATGTTCCTTTTCAGGTCACCACAGGAGAACCCATATAGTAAGTATTTTGGATTGTGCAATGATTGCTCAATACCCTAACATTATCACAGCCCATCGATGGAGGCTGGACAAACCATCGCGTACATCTCTGATACTGGAGCTTACCACTACAAGGCTCTTTTCATTACTGGTGGAGCTGTCACGGTTATCTTCCTTGATCTCGGCATGATTGCTGAACGCTGGCTTCGTCATAACCATGCACTCGTTCCCAACACGTCTCGGTGGCAGAAGGGATTGTCTATTATGGCCATCATTGCGTCTATTGCTGGTGCCGCAGGTTTGATCTTATTAAGTTGCTTCGACACCTACAGGCATCCTCAGCTACATGACAAGTTTCTGATTCTATTCTTGTGAGTGTCAACGAGATAATAAGAGGTGACTTGATTCTTATAATCTCATAGGGTCGGCTACGTCGTCTCTGCTATATTCATCTGCGCTGAGTATCAACGACTTGGCGTCAAGTTCAGACGTCATCCAATCCTTGCAGCCTCTTTCTGGATGAAATTGGCTTTCATTATTATCGAGATTGCATTGGCTATCCGTATGTCTATTTAATGTATGACTTTCGTCAATTCCTTTGCTAACAGCTTTGCTTAGCTTTCGGCATTTTCGAGACCAAAGGCACCAACCAAAACACTGGCGCTATCATTGAGTGGGTCATTGCGTTTGTCTTCACTGGTTATGTCCTATCATTCGTCATGGACTTGCTACCTGCTGTCCGAGGGAAAGGCCACTACAGCGATGAGACTGTGGCTGAGATGGGCCAATATGGCGGACCTAATGGTTACACCAACGGAGCTTATGAACCTACCACTTCAGTCGACGGCAGAACTGAGGTCATGACAACTCACCAAAACTTCTGAACGGCATGAGGAGAGATTTTTCTTTGGTTTAACAGCAATTTACAACATGGTTCGTTGGGATATAGGAGGTCATGGGAGTGGGAAATAAACATACTTTCGGTAATACATAATAGCATAGCATGATTAGACAAGATGTAGTAGAATAATATCAATAATAACAGAATCATGCCTTGGTTCGCTACCCATGCATATCTTTTCTGCCTGTGTATAGTTACAGTGTTGTGCATAGTCTACCTGAGTTCCGAGTGTGAGTCGAGCAAGGCGAGGTCATCACGTGATTTTGAAGACGAACGCACCTCCCAAAAATCAAGTTTCGTAAACACTTGACACAACCTACACGACATCACCATGCCTGCGCCCTCCACTACACTCCTTGTCGAGGGAAACTTCCCGGATCTCATCAACGAACTCGTCGAATACGTAGATAATCTGAAGAAGAACCAAAACCAGAACAACGAAGAATCAGCACCCAGCACATTAAAAAGTGATGTTGAAGGACCGTTGGGACAATACACACAAGCAGAAGAAGCAGGAGATCAAGCGAAAGTCCTCAACGCAAGAGAAGACGTATTGAAGGTCATCGTGCCAGCAGCAAGTAACGTGCTGAATACGGCGCCTGAGCGGGGTATGTTCAAAGCAGCAGCAATAAGCAAGAGATATTCTAGAGCAGTCGCTGACATCTGCTACTCTCACAGAATTCGTCGCAGCGTACAACCTTGTCATTCACCTCATCCAGCCCTCCGCCTCAGTCTCTACACACTTACAACCTCTTTGCGCCAGTGTTACTCGCGACGCTTCTTCTCCTACGAAAGCAGGTCTTGCCCTTACCGTTCTCAGTACAGTTTTCAACACACTCGCTACAGACGACAGCATCCGATACCCAGTCTTTAACGCCATTCTCGATGTCATCTCCCGCTCCAGCGCCAGTGGCAGCTTCGATGCTCTCCGCCCACAACTCAAGCACCTCGAGAGCTGGCTCTCCCAGTGGAACACACCCGCACCACAAGCACGAAAACTATACCTCCGAATTGCCAGCATCGCAACAGAAGCAGGCGAGAATGAAGACGCTTACGAATTCCTCATCCGCGCACTACGCACCATCCCATCGGAAGAAGTCTCCAGCAAGGAAGCGCGTGATTTATCGATTGATGCACTCAAAGCTGCCCTAGTCTCATCTACACATTTCGACTTTGAAGATTTGACATCTCTCGATTCTGTACAAGCTCTTCGCAACTCGGACGACAGCGCGGCCAGTACTTTCTTCGAACTCCTTGAAATCTTCACTTCACAACTACTCGAGGATTATGTTGCATTCAAGTCAGAGCACAACAACTTTATCTCCGAGCAAAGTTTGGATGATGCAGCACTCACACGCAAGATGCGCCTCTTGACGCTAGCCTCGATCGCATCCTCCACTGGCCAAAGCCGATCACTACCTTACTCCAACATTGCCTCGTCGCTCAAAATCGACGCCGATGATGTTGAGATGTGGGTCATTGATGTGATTCGCGCAGGTCTCGTGGAAGGCAAGTTGAGTCAGCAAAAGCAGATGTTTTTGATTCATAGGAGCACATACAGAGTGTTTGGGGATCAGCAATGGCGTGAAGTGGCAGGACGGCTGGACATGTGGAGGTCGAGCTTGATTGGTGTCTTGGGTGTGATTAGGCAGGAAAAGGCGGGTTTGATTGCACAAAAGGAGCGGGAGTTGAGGGAGGTCGAGGCAAAGGTTAATGGATCTGGTGGAGGGTATAGGAGGAATCAGCAGAGGGAGGCCATTGATGTTGGATTGGACTGAAATCAAAAGGCCGAAAGAATGCTGTTGTCAGAAGCGAGTGTAAAAGCGCTCATAAAGGCATGGCATGGCGATGAGGAAAATGCATTCATGGAGTACTCGGGCGGCCTTAGCGGGCATCCTATACCAAGGGTACAAAGTCAAAACAGATGGTGTCCTTTTATAACGCCTGCCAATGCCAGTTACCAACTGTACATGGTCCCAACTTTGAATGGAAATTCCAGCAGAAGCCACAGCTCTGCGTAGTATCCTTCTTCTCCTCCATTCTGCGCTTCCTCTGTCTTTCACCCTTTGTGTTCTTGAAACGCCCTATTGATGCCGAACTTCGTGCTCGCATATCGAAAGGCTTGGCCGCCAGGCACGAGTATCGTTGTAAAACCTCGCACTCCCAACCCCATTCATGCAGGCGCCCTAGCCTCACCAGGTCCTTCACCACCAGGTATCAACTGAAAGAAAGAGAAACGTTAGATTCGCTTCATTGACTTTTTACATCCATGGTCTCGAGAAATATGCCTGATAGGTCATGACCTCACTTGGCTTTGTGTGTTTCATATTTCTGTTCTTGTTTTTGCATGTTTCTATATCTGTTTATTTTTGTTTCTGTTGTTTATTTTCTGTTCTGTGCTTGTTTCTGTGCTTTATTTCTGTGTTTTGCGTGTAAGGTGAAGAAGGTGAATGGTGATAACTTACCATGCATACGTTATTGCCGTTGAGTAGGATCTTGGACATTTTCGTGTGTTGGCCGCTGTAGTCGAATTCGGTTACGTCTTCGAGGACCATGTCTGTTGTGGCAGAGTGGTGGTTAGTGGGATGGGTGGTTGACGGGGCTTGGATGCGCGCTTGGTTTTGTTGTCCGACTCTTTCTTGTGTTGTGTTGGTATAGTATGGGATATGGTGCAGGGTTGATTTGGCTTTCGGAGCTCTTGTTATGGGCCACGAATGAAGATAGCTGGTATTCTTTCCCGCCTGACTCTATCCTGCTATGCCATGCCACTACCGTCTGCCAGACCCGCGCAATCTTCCCCGGCCTCTACTGTTATCATGCGCCCACCACTCCGGCGCCACAGCCTTTCTTTCCCAGGTGAAGAGCGACTAAAGAGTACTTACTAACATAATCGTCGAATCCCAATAACGTGCCACTGAATTCTAGACACAAGCAACATGTTAGTCAAGGTATCCTTCCCCTTTCTTGTTCCGCACTCCCGTCGCGCCGGAAGTGTAGAGACTGGACGAGTCTAGAAATGGTGCACGTACCTTTGTCGCCCTTCATGATGACCCATATTCTTGATCCAACGCATTTGTCGATGAGTTCTGCATGAGTGTGTTGGTTAGAGGGTGTATATGGGAAAGTGCTGCAGAGGACGAACCGAGCGGGAGGAGCTGGGATGCCATTGGTGGCTCTTGGATGAGGATTTTGACTTGCAGAGTAGAGGTGGATAGCAGTGGTTTACGGAAGGTGAGGTTGTACACTTAGGGTGTGCGGTGGTGTTATCGTGTATTGGTAGTATGGCTTCGATACAATGTCGATAGACGTGTTAATCGTAATCGATGTTTCAGGCTTGTTTCAACTCGTTCTGACACGTGATTTGTGATCTCCAGGGTATCTGGATGTCCTTTTGTTGATGATAACTAACTTTCTTTATCGAACCCTTCTTTGTAAGAATATGCAATGTGATGCTCATAATATGTCGCACATCATCAGTGCGTGTTCGTGTGCCAGTCTTGTTGAAGGCCATTCACAGACGCCGTGAACCTATCAAGAGGACATCAAATGTTTCTTCAAATCCATCTCAAGACAAACATGCCTTCACCACCCAGGCAACCTCTCACCAAAACACCTCCTCCACACTCCTCACCTCCGTAGCGAATGAACAACCTATCCACGACATCAAGAACCCCACTCCCATCCAATATGCGCCAGACAGCCCACCTCCCTCATCCTACCAGATCCCCGCAGCCACACTCCTCGACGCTAAAGCAAAAGGCACGTTCTGGAGCTACACTATGTACAAACACAACATAACCGGCAAACCACCACTACGGCACTACTGCAAAACACAAGCGCAAACCGAAGCAGTCGCCAAGCAATTTATAGCAGATGGAGCAAAGCAGCTCGGTTTCGATATGGAATGGGCGCCTCCTGGACGGCCGTATCTTGATGAAGGAGCAAGGGTCAAGGCGAACGTGAGCATGATACAGCTCGCCAGCGAATCACGGTATGTTCTAAAGATCCTTAGCTCGAGATACAATAACACAGTCAACAACTAACACTCTCCACTCCCACGATATAGCATCGCAATATTCCACCTCGCTCTGCACGCCGAAACCACAGCTCTCACCCTCCTCCCGCCAACCTCCTCCCTCGCACACCTCCTCACCAGCCCGCTCATCACCAAACTTGGCGTCGCAATCAGCGCAGACATGACGCGTCTCAAAAGATACTTCCCGCACCTCACTCCGCGCTCTCACTTCGAGCTCTCGCACTTGTACAAAACAATCCTCTACCCCGACAACCACTCCCTTTATAACAAACGGCTAGTTTCGCTACAAGAGCAGACACAGGCGATTTTCGAGCTGCCGTTGAGTAAGGATCAGGATATCAGGGGGAGTGATTGGAGTCGGAAGGTGCGGGTGGAGCAGGTGGAGTATGCGGCGAGTGATGCGTATGTCGGGGTGATGTTGTTTGGAGAGATGGATCGCAGGAGGAAGGGGATGCTGCCTGTACCGAGGATGCCGGCGTTTGTGGAATTTAGGGCGGCGTTGGGTGAGTGGCCGGGAGAGAAGAAAGTGAGGCCACGTAAGCAAGTTGAGATGGTGGCTGATGAAGCGGATAGGAAAGAAGTGGTTGAAGAAGAGGGCGGAGAAGAAGGAGATGAGGAAGAGGTGGAAGTAACTATGAATGAGGAGGAGCAGGAGCAGCTAGCTCAAAGACGCTAAACGCAGAAGAAATGGAAGAGGAAGACTTCACCGACGCTGGAGATGATGCTTTCCGCACTGAAGACATGACGGCAAAGAAGTCGAAGACATCAATAGACCAGGGCACGAAGAAAAGACCATTGCTAGTATCAAAGAGTACGACAAAATTTAAGCGTACGCTGGAAGAGAAGTCGGCGGCATTGGCGAGGCGGAACGCCTGGTTGCAGAATATGTTTCAGCAGAAGCCGAGGATTTGATGGAGGAAGAGTGGTAGTCACACTTACCCGCGTGCCCCGTTCGACCACCCACCCAGTGAAGAAAAGAACATTATCAATATTACAGAGTACAACGAAGATTGAGCGTACGCCGCAAGAGAAGGCGGCGGCATTGGCGAGGCGGAATGAGTTTGTGCAGAATGTGTGCCGAGGAAGTAGTTGAGAAAGAGGAATAGGAAGCTGATGGACTAAGACACCAGCAACGGCAGGAAACGGAGCAGTACTGTGACACCACAACCGTAGAAGTCTGACTACGGTAGTATCAATTACAATACTTAATCACAATGCTTCGACGCAAACAATGGCCAAATGCTTTTCGATGATCATGTCATTCATGCTTTGTGGTAGTGTATCTTTTGTGTTTTCCATTTCGAAACGGACATCATGAATGTCGTGCCCATTCCGCATGACCAGAGAGGATATATCCCATACCACACCACAACTATACTCTTCGTTCATTTGACATCAAACCATCTTCTCCTCACTCACATCACCGTTGCAAAGAACGAATGACTTAGTGACCAGCCCTTCTCGACTCAGCAATGACCTTGGTCATCTCGTCGACCTTTCTCTTCGCACGACCGAAAGTTCCCAACTGTGATGTTCGTGTTAGTTTGTGTTGGTTGCGGTGTGAGTGAGTTGTAGTGTTTGGAGACGTACCCGCTTCTTGGCAAGCTTTCTTGCGCGCTTGTCCTTGCTGTTACGGAGGAGTTCGATGACGCGGCGCTCGTATGGTGCGAGTCTGTGAGAGGTCGGGTGTTAGCGAGGTGACCTGTTCCGTGTGGCGGCATGGTGCATGGAGACGAGATGGTAATGGTGCTGCTAGGCTGTTTTCTTTTATATTGCTTGTTGCTCTTTTTCTTTTCGCAACGTGACGAATTGGGATGTTGTTTCTTCTGATTGAGGTTGAACGCAGCAGCATTGATCTCCTGCGATTGGCGATGCCTTGTTCTGGCTCATAGCTCTTCGGCAACAGCAGCACCTTCAGTCTTATTCCATCCTCATCTCGTCGTACACCAGCATGACAGGTGATGGAATGTTGACATACCCAGCCACCTCCTTCACGATATCCCTCACAAATGTAGTCCTCTTGCTGGCACGACCCTTTGTCCTTGAGATGCGAGGCTTAGGCTGGTGGGGTGTGACTTTCTGTGATATCGCAAAAGAACCTCGTTAGCATGAGTTCTTCAATTTTCTTAACACGTCGTCCTGCATCCATCCATCCGTTCTTCTCCTGATTCTTTCTCGCCGGTATCGATCCTCTTCATCCACCTCCTTCTGCCTCATCAATCATCCTCATCCTCATCCTCATCCTCATCCTCGTCCATCCTCCTCTGCCCTCTTTGTGTATCAAATAAAGGTGACAAAAACATACGTGACCAGCATTAGCGCCGAGAATAAGGCCAGAGCGCTGCTTGACCTCCTTGGGAGCCATGTTGTTCGTCGATGAAAGGTATGTCGTTGATGACTAGAAAAGGTCGAAGCGGAGCCAAATTCGAGGAAGACGGTGCGGAACAAACGACCTAACCCTTAGCCCTTGTTTCTCAAATTCTTCACATTCGTGCTCGGGGCGGAATCTGCCGTAGGCATGTGCCAAGATGTGGGGCTGGAAGAGCGTCATGGTTTGTGTATTACAACAAGAGCTGTCTTTATCCTTGCAATTCCTACCTTACTACAACAAATCTCAACATGCCTGCCACCGAACCCACCAACGACGCCAGCAAGTCCTCGTCCGGCGCTCAACAAGCACAAGGCGATGAAGTGCCTCCAGAGCTCATGGAGGGATCAGATGGAAAGGTGCCTACTAGTGGGAAGGATGTGGTGAGTCGTAATCAACGTGTAACCACGACGCGGGTCTTATTACAGGAAACGGAAGACGTGGTGGAAGAGTTGGTGCTAATATTCAAATTAGAAGCCTGGTCAGGAAATGGGAGAGCATGTGAACTATGGCGAGGGTAAACAGGGTGTTGAGTCTGCCAACTTGGCTTCGTGATGTTGTTCAGTTAAAGACGTGTAAGGGCGGAGATGGTGTGAACTACGGCTTTAAGTTCAGATGGCCTGGTCGAATGCCGGTGGAAGGGCATGAACGTCCAAGGAGGCGAAGGAGGAACAGGTTAATGAAGTCTGTGCTTGTACACCAACAGGCTTATACACAAGAGCGTGAAGGCCAGTATGAATGAGGGCATGATTTATGTGAAGACTATGTAGTATCAAGGCAATATCTAACCTTGGCACTGGTTCAAGTGATATGCATCTTGTCTTGAGCAATACTGTTATTGATTTGTACATTTATACTGTTGGTTTGACATTGCATCGGCCTTTCTAGTAATGATGATGATGTACCACCGCCATGCTGTGCATCCGATACCGCTACGTCTGACAGTATACCTATACAACCTTCATCCTCTCCCCGAATTTACTTCTCTCCCTCAAGCCCTTCCCTTTCACATACAACACCACCGGCGCAAAACTCAAACACAACGCTACACCTGCTAGCAACCCACTTCCTCCAGCAAATCCCAGCCTAGTATACATCCTTTCACTCGCCAATGGCAACAAACTACTCAGCACATTCTCTACGGCAGCTACAGCAGCGACAGCCGAGCCTGCAAAGATGCCGTAGAAATCTGTAACATAGCTCATCGCACACGATACAACAACCATGATACCCGCACCAACGAAGCCCAGAGCAACAGCTGGCCAGATCCAAGGGGCGTGAGCGGTTGGCCACGAAGTCCATGCATAGATGAACAAACCGCCCGCAAATCCAATAAAAGAGCAGGGAATGGAGAGTTCGAGGCGTGATTCAGGGATACCTTTGCCGGGTGTTTCGAGATTGCGTTTGGCGGACCGAGCGAAGATGTGGTTCTGCAGTATGCATATACCCAAACCGACTGTCATACCAACAGCCATGGCGGCTTGAACATATCCAGCCTGTACTGCATCAAAGGCGTAATTCGTGGAGAAGATTTGAGAAATCGATTGTGTGGCGAGGAAGACGTTGCCAATCGCAAGGCCGGACCAGAGGGTGAAGAAGAAAAGGACAGGTTCTGTTGTGAGCATGTAGAGAGGACGGATGGTGCTATCCTTGAGAGCGTGGAAGAAGGCGAGTTCGGTGTGGTTGGCTAGAGCGGGAGTGTAACCGAGAGTGCGGGAAAGTCGTTTGGCACGTTGTAGCAGGATGATATTGCCTCGAGTTTCGACGACGAGAAAGTAGGTTATAGGAAGAAGAATGGCGTAAAATACAAGCTGTATGTAGAAGATCCAGCGCCAGTCCAACGATGCGACAATGGCAGCTCCAATCACTGGGGCGATGGTGAAACCAAGTAGATAAGCATAGACGAAGAGTGTGACGGGAAGAGCATTTTCAGCTTCTCCCCATAAGTCTCCAATGACATTGGCGACTCCATTTTGAACGATACTGCCAAAGCTACCACTTAGGAAGCGGCCAATGAGTAGCGTAGCATAGTTGTGTGCCAGGGCTTGAGGAATGATGAAAAGTACGAATAGGACGTAGCTAACCAGATAGCCTTTGCGCACACCAAAAGTCTCCATCAGAGGAAGTCCAATGAGAGGGGCAACAATCGCACCACCAGTCCAGCATGTCATCATATAATATGCTCTGTAGGCATGTGCACCAGTATCATTGATGCCAAAGCGAATGTCGACCCTATCTGCAGCACTAGAAATAGCGAGACCATTTAGACCGACAGCAAAGCATACTACGCATGAAACACCAGTGAGTAGCCATTTTCGAGATCTACTCCAGTTTAGAGGATTTTGGGGATCTCGAGGGCCATCCCAGTCCACTACTATCCGAGGTGGTAAGGATTCTGGAGTTGATGTTGCTGTTACATGACTGTTGGTACGTTTGAGGACGAGTCGGGGGTCAGGTATTGAGCCTAGACGCTGTAATTCATGGGTCTCATGGGAGGACATTTTCAAGGTTTGTAAGAATGATATACAACAAAGGAAGCATACTCCATCACATCTTTACCTTACAACGCAGGCGAGGATGTAAATTATGTAACAAAAAAAACTATGACGACCAGGAGCAAGTTCGAGTGTTTTTTCGTGAAGTACCAGATTGGGCGGACACATTAAAGGGGAAACGGGCATGTATATCATCCATGTAACCATTCGTTAATTTGTTATAAGGATACCTCGTAATCTCATGCTATTGTTATAGGCCCCGCCTCTACCACTACAATGTCAGGCTGCTCAACAGGTCTCTTGATAGTCATCTCATCATATCATCATGTTCTCGCAGTCTTCCAATTTTAACGAGGTCACCCATCTCATCCACACCCGGACCCAAATCAGTTTGATCTTCCTGCTTCATAGTCCTGGCGCTTTCACCTTCATGTCCGCGATCGTGTTGCCGTTTGCCGAAACGTTCATTCGTAATCTCCATTGCACTATCAGCAGGTGACACGGCCCTGTGTTCATCGGACGTGCTGTCTTGCTCGTGCTTGTGCGTGTCAGTGACATGACCTACGTTGATTGCGGAATTCTCGATCTGACCGACCGCACTGGCCTTTGAACTGCTAGCAAATGCCATTTTCTTTGAGCTGCTCCACTTCCCAGGCTCGCATCTTGCCAAAGCATTTATCGCCACAAGGCTTGTCCATGAGATGGTTTATCAAGCCATCCATATTCGGGACCAACTCTTTATAGACTCGACTCAAAATCGGGCGACGAAACTCTGGCAGAATGGCGTTGGAGTAAGTCGTGTCCCAGCTTTACGCAATATCTCTGTATTTGTCGTAGCAGAGCAGATTTGCGCAACTGGCAATCTCCTTCACAATATTCTGTTGCTTGGTTGGTGAAGCTGATATCGATTTGACGAGAGTTGAGTGGTGGCTGTGGCGGTTGTCTGTCTAGCCACGACTTGAAATCGGACAGTATTTGGGCCATGGCTGTAGATGTGTAAAGGGCTGAATCGTTAGCGATAGCTGATGATGAATCTTTTCTCTCGAAAAGCCAATACAATGATGAGAGGATGTGTGGTACATGTGTTTTGTTGAAATAATGTAGAAAAAGGAAATGCGGCTGCAATGCAAACAATTCATGAAACATCGCTATCACAAGGTACTGCCTCAAAAAGGAAGCGACGCTCTAAAGACGTACTTGCCGTAAACAGAGTCTCAGATTTTGACAAGATTTTATGAACTTCCCAGATGATATGTCGAATCACGTAGTTTAGTGTAAAAGTCATGAACCACCTTCCTCAGTGAATGAGAGCCTCTCGAGGTCTCCAACCGCACCTTCCTACCTCTAAGATTTTCCACATCTTAGAGCATGTATCGAGAGCTCTCCTGACTCAAATTTGTATATGAGAACCTGACAACTGCTTGTTGAGGCTTGGATATAGCCTGCCTATCCCCAATCACGTAGAGCACTCAATGTTCGTCCTTGTTTGTTGTAACCTTACGCTTTGATACCGTCGAAACATACTAAAGCACTGGAACAGGGAATCCATCACTTCCTGAAAAGTGAAGCGCGCCGTAGACTCTCCCTCGAAGGTCATTACTGAGCCCTTCATACTCATACATTGTGTCACAGGATTCGTATTTATCGATTCTTTCATCGCCCTCCTTGATGCAGGACAGAGTGCAACGGAGGTATTCAAACCCCTACTCAATTTCGCAGACTGATGTCTGGTCACTTGCATATTCGCTTAATACAAGTCACCACCATGACGACAATGGACATTGGATTGGTTGAGATGAACCAAATCTTCCTCGCAATCGGTTGTCTGACGTGGAACTCGTCTACAAGGTGTTCCGCTCCTCACAATATATGTGTGCTATCGTCATTTTGAAGAAGCCAACCCTTCACGACTCATCAGGGCGTCATTATTCCACATCGACGATGGTCGTTGAAGAAGTCATGAATTGTACGGAGACGCTGCGGAATTGAGTTCGCAGTGCGGCATTTTAGTGGTGATACGGCAACCTAAATATGGCCTTGGTGGATTCTATATTGGTTTGTGACAAAAGTAAGTAAAAACAAAAGCCCCGGAGTCTGTATTGGTGGATACAGTCTGTGACAGAAGAACGAATTGGACAAGGAGAGACTCCAATATCAAAGTCTTTAGCCATTTAACAGATGTGGTGATCGTGCGGCACGTAGTTTGCGAATCGCCCTTCTAGACCTCAGCAGGCTCAACTTCCCACCGGTACTCAGCCCACTAAACGTCTGACGGACAAATATCGTGCGGATGACACGCTTCCAGCCAGCAGCAAGCTTGGGCCAAGCTGGAAGAAGAACCACTGCACCTTCAGCCACCCCGGGCTCGGTGCATTCAGCTTAGTGTTCGGCTTGAAGCGTAAGCACTTGACGACGACGGCATGATCAGCTGTGCAGGGCCTTTTCACATCACCACTCGAACATGGGTCATGTGAGCGTGCTTGGTAAAAGGGCAGTGTTACTATAGGATTGTTGTCGTATTGCTGTTGTCATCACTACATTTGAGAGTAAGGCGAGAGTGCTTGAGTAGTGGAACGATCGCGATCGGACAATGATACACTGCTGAACCTGGGATGCGCTTGCGCTATCAGAACTAATTGCACAATCCCTGACAGACCTGAGACACGCCAAACTAGTGGTACGCCGCTGCTTGGCCTGAGGAGTCAGCTGCGGTTAGATGAAATGGTTACAAGGCACAAGGCAAGTCTGCTCAGGCTGGCCTCACGACGTCTAGGTTCTCGGAGGAGACGTAAGATCTCGATATTATTAGCTTTAGTGTCTAATTGACCTGCATAAAGCATAAGCCCAATCGTATGGGACAACTCGAGTGCTTTCAAAGTATCCTTCCACCGCCTCATCTTCGACCCGTGAGGCTGCACCGAATCAATTGGGCGTGGCTTATGAGGATTTTATGGGATTGCAGCCGCGTTCTGGAGGAGAGGACCCGCCGGTAATTTCCCCCTTACAAGGCTAGTGTGTCGCCTCACTTGGCTGGCTGTTTCGAAAGTGTTTAGGTTCGCTTGGGGTCCTTCCGTCCATGCAACTTGTTCTTGTTGTACTTGTGTACCTTTGGCCCTGTCTCCGTCTGTTGCAAGTAATTGATTCGCATCCATCCTTTCAGCTTGCCCATGATCTCAGCTGTTGGCTTACTCTAGACAAGCCATAGGACCATCTTTCCGCCGCACATTGCTCGCATAGACCTTGTATGTATACAAACGCTAGCTCCGGGCCGTGCGCCATACGTGTACTAGCCCGCTGACCATACCACAGTGACTTGACCTCTGTACTCGAACGAGCTGAAAGCTTTCCTGCATCACCTGTGTCGCTAGCGTGTACCTCCAAAGGACAATAGACTTTTGATCTTTTATCCACGCCTTGCCGTAGGGTTACTGTGATTTTCCAACTTCCTTGCGCATTACCTGGTATACTTCACAGTTTACACACTGCGCGAGGCAATCAAGCAATCTCGGAGCACAGTATCTGGGGTCCTTCACATAACAAACAGTAATCGACGTGTTTGAGGCACATCCACAAGAGAGAGGCAGGATACCAGACTCGATACTTCGAGTTCGACTTTTCACAGGACTTATTAAAGATCTCAGCCTGGAAGCTCTGGATGGCTGGCAGCAGTCCACAGAACAAATACAACAATCTACACGTTCCTTCAATCGACCAGCTACCTCGACGATCACGATCTCCAGCTTTCTATGCCTCGCTGCCACATCGCGCCTCGCCAATGTCAATAACCTCAGCTACGGGCGCGACACCGCCACCTCCTCTGCCGCCGCCACGTTACATCGAAGGCATAACTGAAGGATCAGATCCGGGTTGGGAGTTTGAGAACTGCGCCAACGCAGAAGGAGTGAGAAGCAACAGTGCGCCTATAAGACCTGGATCGAGTCTGTTAGGAGGACACAAGATCTCGCCTGTAGGAAGGTATACTGGTCCAGCACGAAACTTTGAGTTTGATCAGCCACCGCGATTGGAGGTCCCGCCAGATAATGGAAGAGGAGACGGCAACGAACATAGAGAGAGCATTCCGAATTTGAGCGAACTATTAGAGTACAAGTGAGTGTCAACAGTCGTATTGAAACAACGAGCAGGAAGAGCAATTAGCAGGGAAACACGACCGAGAGAGTTCACGACTAACACTATGGGTGTCTATAGCAAACTACAAAGCGAGAAGCAGATGGGCCAAAAGACACTGGAGAAGTCTTCGCAGGCGTACGACAAGCACCTACTCTCGCGCATTGGTGGCCCAAGGACGCCTCCTTTGAAATCGGCAGAATCGCCAATAGCAGGCACAACCGAAGACACCCCATCCAGCGCGAACAAAACAAGAGGAGGACAACTGAGACCACTGGCAATGCCCGAAAGGAGATATAGCGAAATGGATACGCGCTCACCACAGCAATGGGCAAGCACGAGGGCGACTGCAGCCACTGCCCCGCAATCGTCGGTCTTATCACCTGGAATATCCGCCAGGCGCAGCCCGCAATCTGAAGAAGGCGCGCAACAAGAACGCCCGTTTTCTCTTGCCCGTCTGAACTCTTTTGTCAAATCTGAAGAATCATCGATGCCTGGTCGTCTACCTCATCGAAACAGCTACGAAGGTGTCTTTCACGATTCGGAGCTCTCCGCTGCTCAAAGTCCAGCGATGCAACAGCTGAACATTAGTCACAGCCCAGCAGATCCAGAAGACTACCAAAATATTAGGACTGGTCAGAAACGTCGTGCACAATCACCGCCAAGCGACGCCATCCTCGATCCCCGTCTTCCCAACAATCCTGGATTCCGACCAGCCCAAGCTGCAGACGTTCGCAATAATGGTTCGACACTACCTCAGTTTAGAGCTCCTGGCTCAATGTCGTCAGTTGCTTCGTCGATGCCTCAACAACCCGCGTCCTATCCTTCGTCATATGCTCTGTCCAATCCATCTAGTGCGACCAGCTACAACTCGGAACGTTTGTCGCCTAGCGCGTTCACGTCAGAAGCTATTGCAGCAAGATCAAACCTTGGCATGCCACCACCAGCGCTCAACAACAACAACAACTCTGCACCAAGAATACCACAACACGGCAGAGCACCTAGTGCGAATGCACCTCGTCCCATGGGAACATGGATCTGTGATTGTTGTCCCAAGAAGCCTAAAAAGTTTGAAAGCGAAGATGAGTTGAGGTAAGTTGCGACAGAGGAAGTGATCCACCATTGGCATCAAGCTTCAGCCTCGCAAGGCAATCGATCATATGCTAATCAGCCTTCTCTACCAGAATTCACGAGATGGAGAAACAATACATTTGTCAATACTGTCACAACCGATTCAAGAATAAGAATGAAGCAGAACGTCACCAGAACTCGTTACACTTGCGTCGCCATTCCTGGTCATGCGCTGCCCTTACCTCATTCGAAGCCGCCTTCCACTCGACTCCATCTACCAACATGGCTGCCTCCCTTCGCACCAACAGCATCAACCCATATAGTCCACACAACAACGGTGGTGCACAAGAGGTGAACCCTTTCCCTGGACTATTACATTCGACACCTACAGATACATGTGGTTATTGCGGACAAGAATTTGCAAATCCTCCCAACTGGGATGAGCGAGTAGACCACCTAAACCATGTACACAAGTTTGGTGAATGCAATCAAAGCAAGAAGTTCTTCCGGGCAGACCATTTCCGTCAACACTTGAAGCATAGTCATGCTGGTACTAGTGGCAAATGGACGAACCAACTGGAGAATGCCTGCATGAAAGATGAACCTCCACCTATACCTCTGTCTCAACAAACTCTTCCTCCGGGTATGCCTGGTATTATGATGGTCGGCCAACAAGCCATCATCGCTAATCAGGTTCAACAACAGCTTGCAATGCAGCAAGCTCAACAAGCCCAACAACAGCAGCAACAACAACAACAACATCAACCTGGACAGCAAGCTATGATGCACGCTACTGGCCCAATGGGAGCAGGTGGTCTTCCTCCTCCTATTGCTTTACCAAGCCCTAGAGATGGTTTCCTCACCCCAGGAGGCATGCATCACCAACAACAACATCAACATCCTCCTAGTCCTGGGTACTTTGGACAACCTTCGAGGTAATTGTCTTCGTCTCCTTGGATTGTGTCACAGCAACGAATGGCGACGGTCTAAATGTTTCGACCTCTATTCTTTCATGAACAAAAGCAACGACCTAAGCATATCGTCAAACTTCGATTTGAACGAACGGAGCATGGAAATATCCCTAAGCTTTATGGAAAGCGGTGTCTGTCTTTTAATTCGTATCTTTCCGGTTTCGGTTTTCTATGTTTCGATTTGAACAAAAGTGTGATGATTTGAACAATCACCAATGGGGGATCTGGTGGTACTAAGGTAATATGGGCATGCTCATCCATAAGGATGAGAAAGGTTTCGGCTCGAGATTGAGTTGCAGGGCTGCGTGTCAATCAGCTGTGCATGGACTGTAGTAGACATAGCTGAGCCATGAATGTGTGTCGTCCAAGTCTCCTTTTGCTGTTCTCTTCGCTCTTCGGTGTCTTCCTCAACTTCGGGCTGGCCAAGCTTCGGCACCCCCACTATCGCTACACCACGTCGCGCCCGCCCTCGTCAGCCGAGCAATCCATCAATCTGCCATGGCCTGCCATGCAAAAGGCTCGGCGACGTTCTGTATTGGCGGTGGCGAGCTTACGACGATCATGAGGCCTCTCTTACCTAGCATGTTGCTGACCTGCTTCTTCCTCTTCTGTTCCATGATATGATCCTATCAAAATCGCCCATCATCCGCCACCAGCTTCCATCGCCATTCACTCTCCCCGAACGCATTTCATAACCACTTAAAGCAGTAACTGCTCCGTCTATCCCAACTGTCTATTCCAACTAACATGCTCACATTCGTAACATGCTCACATTCGTTCGCAATGCGTCCTTGTCGCACCGTCTCCACCACCACCACACTCTTCCTCGCCTCCGTCCTCGCCTCCTCCCTGCTCGCACTCACATCAGCACAACAAACAACACCATCAACGACAACAACAAACATCTACCCAACCGAAATCTTCACCGGCACTCGCCCAACCTATCCGAGTTCACAAATCATCTTCGTCGATCCACCAACGCCCTTTCCCTCGCTAGAAGCCTCAATCCTGCCACCAGCAAGCTCTTCCTCCGACGCCGCAGCGACAACTTATCGCATCATTTGCGCCGCCCCTACAATCTGGACCTCCAACTACGCTACTCCCTCCCCAACCTCTCCCAACTCCTGCCCCTACGGCAACGGAGGCCTAACAGTAACACAAGCCGCATCTACTTATGAAGCTACGTGGCGCGCTGATCCTGGACAGAGCGCTAATGTCGTAAGATGCGAGATACAAGGGAGCACTAGTGCGGTTTGTAGGGGGAGTAGTGCGGGTGCTGCTGGATTTGTGACGAGTATGGTAGGGGTGGTTGTGAGGGGGGTGGCTGTTACTGCTGGGAATACTGTGAGTGTGAGTAGCGGGAGTGGTGCGAATGGGATTGGGGCAGGCGTAGCATCAACACCAGCTGTGACGAGCGTAACGGCGACGAGCAATCGTGTTGGAACATCCATGCCTGCTGTGAGCAGTGCGCTTGGTAGTAGTCTTAGTAGTGCTGCTGCTAGTGCTAGTGCGAGCGCAGCGAGCACTGTAGGAGCGGGAGCGAGTACGGGACCGCCTGTAATCACATCGTATGGTCCAGGCACGGGCACGGCTGTCAACTCTGCGTTTACACCGACTAGTACGCCGAATGCTGGGGCTCGGGACTGTAGGGTGAAGACGGGTGTGCTTGGGCTGGGAGTGCTTGTGGCTGGGTTGGGTCTGTTTGTGGTTTGAGATTGGATGTGGTGGGTGAGGGTGGAGATTGTTGGGGTGATGGGTGTAGGATGTAGAATGTGGCTGGATGATAGCGGGTTTGTTGGACTTTTGCGGGAGCTATCGTAAAGGAGCGATATCTGCGTCCTGTTGGCAATGAGCTGGTTGGGACTTCTGGGTGTTGATTGGTAAGTAAGTAAATTACAGCAAGGGCGTGTGAAAGATACTGTTGCTTCTTTATCTATAGTATTGAATGGGTGAGGCCAAAAGTGAAAGAGAGACAGGATAAGACAACGACATACGAAGCAAGTCAGACAGACAGACTGCTCTTGTCTGTAAACATACGGTTAAATAATTCTATTCTTCTCCCAGAAGCGGAAGGGGGACTTTCATCACTAGTATCTCCAAGTCGACGCAATATACCAACAATGATTTGTATGAGATTGAACGGAAATGAGTGTTTAGTGAGGCATGTCAATAATGGGAACGAGCTTGTTCCAAGCAGCAGCATCCGCTGCGTACACAGATGTGGAAGATATTCAAGCGGTCTAAGTTGGAGGCGTTATGATAATCGATCAGAGATTGCTCTGAATGTGCCTTATTCATTGATACTACACTCAGCGCTGAACGTTTATACTGCCTGTAGAGACTATAGGCAATAGCGCGGACATGCTTCACACGATAGAGCCTCCAACTACCTTGGGTGCGATGCCGCCTCGAACATCTCAACGACCAACCACACTGACTTCCTCTTCTCCCTTCCAAATCACCCCTCACCCGACACAACACCTCCATTCCGACCCCCTCTTCCCACATCACAACAACCCCGGAACCACCGCTCTCCTCCCACCAATCCTCTCCCTCCCAAACCTCTCCACATACCACCTCCTCCCCGCCAACGCCCTCGGCATCATCGTCGCAATCTCATTAACCAAAAACACTCTCGCCGGCGCACACGCCAAACCCCCGACCATCCAGAAACCAGCCCACTCGATCCACTCACAAAGATAATGCGGATACAGCACCCACCGAAATAACCCGGCTTCGGGCACTTCATAATGTTTCTTCACATCCTTTCCTTCCTTCTTCTTCTCTTCGAACTCCTTGGCCGCGACGCGCCGAATCTCCCGCAGTTCGTCGTCGTGGTACATGTTCCCGCCCAGCCCGAAACCCCAGATTACCATGCCCAGGTAGATCCAGCCACTGCGGGCGTGCCAATCGGAGGGGGTGGTGGGGCCGTAGCCGCCTAGCCAGCCGCCCAGGGAGATGCCTTGGAATTCGATAGTCAGGAAACTTGTATTGTTTAACATATAATGTTTTATATGAATATGTTAATTAAATTACCGTTGATGAGTTGCCAGGCGAAGGCGGAGGTGAAGACGAGGGGGTGGATGGGGGACATGCTGGGGTTGAGGAGGGGGGAGAGGAGGGCGCGATAGAGGTAGTGGATTGTGTAAAGGGCTGTCATTGTGCTAGGAGAGGAGGTTAGATTGTGGGGAGGTTGGGGAGAGGGAGGAGACGTACTAGTTGCCGATTGGTAGGGGACCGGGGAGGGAGAGGTGAGTTGGGAGGGTCAAGGTTAGGTAGAGGACTGTTAGGACGCCTGGGCTGGTAGAGGTGGGGATGTGTGGTTAGCCTGGTATTGATCTGTAGATGCGAGGCATAATAAATGTATCTGGTTATCTGTGCTCGTTTGGGGTTTGATAGCAGAGTGGTGTCAAATAGTCGCGACGTACCACTCCATGAGTTTCCATGCCAGCTTGCCGGGAATGTTAAAGCGAGAGTTGACAGATGTCTTGCCTGTTTGAACAGAGAGATGAGATGTCATTCTATAGCTTCGGGCTACAGCTGCCCTTGTGTTTAATAGTGCCGACATACCTTGCGGATACCAATCTGTAAGCCTTCACAGATCACTAGTTAGCACATATCTCCACGCGATCACAGTCTCGACGACAGAGATGACTTACCATTGTACTGCAGTAAACTATATCATCATAAAGTTAGCAAATAGTGGTACCAAAAAAATGACTCAAAAAGACGCCAGCAGCATGCGAACAGTCATGGTCTTATATATCTCGCTGATGGATCTCGTCGCAATACAACAATCAAGGGATTATATACACGTACCACTGGAAAGAATTGCCATGCGTACACCACAAGCTCCCACTTTGCTCGCGAGATGGGCGTGATGAACATTGGGATTAGAGGCATTTTTGTTTCTTTTGCTGGTGCGCTTGTATCTCGTCATCTACTTGAGCACTCGATGATGGGAGATCGCAGAACGGAAAGACGAAGAAAGATACAAAGGGTAGAAAAAAGAATTGTACAAAGGATGGAGGATAGCAAGAGGTTGCCCACGCGTCATTCCTGGCGCACTTTGGTTCTGGGGGAAGATGAGTCTCCTATTGGCCGAAAATGTACGAAATGGTCTGTGTTCTACTTGGACTGTACGAGGAAGTATTTATGATAATAAACTGGCCTGTGTAAGCAGAAGAAGATCCAGCTACACTCATCTAGAATCAGAAGTCGCGTACCAGACACACCACATCTCCTCAGTTCTCCCTCTTCGTCATCTCCGTGACACTTGTCATCTCAAACTGCTCTTCACTACCATGTCCACTCGGCCCTCCAGTCTCTCCATCACTACCCACCCTCTGTCCCTCAATTGTGCCAAGTCTCAAGCCAACCTCACCCCTCCCTTCCATCAACTTCTCCTGCTCAAAAGCAGACCAATCACCAATCTGCTCATCAAAGAATTGGTCCAAATCCAATCCAATCATCTCAACTTCATCGCTGACTCTCAAGCCCATACCAGGTGTATACTTCAAACCCAACAAAAGTATAGTGCTGAGAGTGAAACTGTAAGCAGCAATAGCGACAATCTCGGCAAGTTGATGGCCGATTTGAACAGGATTGCCGTCAATGGCACCAGACGCAAGCGAAGCGCCATCGAGCATAGAGACCCATTTCTGGGCGAAGATGCCAGTGAAGAAGGAACCGCAGATACCGCCAACACCGTGAAGACGGAAGACATCCAGGCCTTCGTCCACGCGGAGCCATTCGTTCAGGTTTTGGAGACTGGCGCAGATGACGGCGGTGAGGAAGCCGATGAGACCTGCGAGCCAGATAGAAACGAAACCTGCAGCGGGAGTGACACCAACTAGGCCGGCGATAGCGCCTGAACATGCTCCGACGACTGAGAATTTGCCCTTGGTACGAATGTAGTCGACGAGGACCCAACCGAGGACACCGCAGGAGGCGGCGAAGTTTGTGTTGAAGGAGGCGAGGAGGGCACGGACGTTGAAGGAGAGCTCGGAACCACCGTTGAAGCCGAACTATGTAGTGTTAATTTCCAGACTTTGTAACAAGTGATTGAGAGTGGTACTGACCCAGCCGAACCAAATCAATACAGTACCGAGGAAGACGAGCGTGGTGTTGTGAGGCTTGCTGCGGGACTTGGGTTCGCCGGCAGCAGGTGTACGCTTGCCGAGGACAAGAGCATAGGCTAAAGCAGCCCAGCCTGAGGCTTGGTGAACAGGACCACCTCCAGCGAAATCGAGAGAAGGAAGTTTGTAGAGCCAGCCCTGGAAATGATAATCAGCAAGGTGATCGAAGATACATTCTGGGGTTCGCTTACATTGCTGTTCCATGTCCAGCACGCAATGGGACAATAGACTATGGTGCACCATAGAAATGCAAATACCAAAGATGGCAAAATTCTACCACGCTCAAAGGCACCACCTACCACGATCTGTACTGTTGTCGCTGCGAACATGCCTTGGTAGAAGACAAAGACAATCTCTGGGAGAACACCTGACGGACCGGCCATGACGTTCCTCAAAGCGAAGTTGTCAAGATTACCAATAAAAGCACTTCCAGTACGACTGAATGCTAGCGAATATCCCCAGAACGTCCATTGTAGAGTAACTAGATTACCACATTAGTATTGAATAACATGAGGCTGTGTGGTTGGTACCGAGAACTCACCAACAGCCATGACCATTACGGATTGGAAAAGCAAAGCAAGAGACGACTTCCGGCGAGCAAGACCACCATACAGCAGACCGATACCAGGAATGATGAGCCAGACTAAGAAGCCCATTACCATGTTCCATATTGCGTGATACTCGAGTCCGGCGAAGATAGCGTTGACGTTGACATCGAGAGGATTACCACCAGTAGGGTTCGAAGGATCATATGTTGGCACCTAAGCATCTATGTTAGCATTTGAGATTCCCGTCTAGACGAAGAAAGAGTTGAAGAAATCTAGAACTTACGAGAGCCAATGGGAAGGGTGTCACTGAGGATTGAGGGGCGCTCATATTGGCGGTGGTATTCCTGAGATATCAATTGCCAATCGTAATCAACCTAGCTTGTATAATGAAGCAGGTAAACAGAGAAAAAAGGCCCAGGAAGAGTACTTAGCACAAGAGCCTAAAGCACACAAGCAGTAGACGCTAGGTGCGACTCCCCTCTATATAGCATACGCCTTCTCGCCATGACAGAGACATCTCAGAGCCGCAGTACGTTGTTATCATGGCCAACAAAACCACAGACTCCCAAAAGTAGCATAGCCCAGAGATAAGAAACACGACGGACCATGTATCAAGCTTTGAGACGACGTGACAAGCTTTTGATACGGCCTGATTTCGATTACGTTTGGGAACCGAAACGTGCCATGATGGTGGCTAGCACGAGCCTTACAGAACAGCGATATCGTGATTTCGGCGTAAACATGCGCCGTGATGCCATTTCTCCACGGCTTGAACTCACTATTCTCTTGCTATACAATGGACGTGGATGTTGTGGGACGCCTCGTCTTCAGTAGAATACACGATGACACTTGAACTTTCAACTGAAACATCACCATGTCTTGGCTTGCAGGAGGTTCGCATAACATACAGAGCCAAGCGAGGCCAAGTTCGGAGTCAACAACGAAGCAGATCGGAAACACGAGGCGTGAGGCGCCACACGGGGAAGATTTAGATCCACTGGTTTGGCACTGATAGAGACTTACGATTTGATTCGTCAAGAAGGAAGTATAGAAATGGGACGAGATGAGATGTTGAGAGTATATTAGCCGTGGTCGAGTCCCCGATGTCGGCTAGGGGTGATTCGGCGGACTTGAACAGCGTGTGAGTCGGTGTGATAGATGAAGCTGATAGGAAGGGAGTGTATGGTGCCAGTAAAACATCTGGCAAGGTGTAATGGACATCTGAGGTGTAATGGACATCTGAGGTGTAATAGATATCTTTGTGCAGGCAAGCGACGGATCTGACAGTACGACAGAGAGGGCTAGTCACGTGACCGTCCCTATGTGGTACTCTGTGATCTGTCTTGTACAATCTGCAGGGACGAATATTTAAGGTTAAAGCTTCTCTTGCTCAAAATCGTCATCGTCAATAAGTCTGCCATTTCGAAAAATGCATCTATGCTGCGATTATTGCACGCAGAATGATACTAACTATTATCGCTCATCAAATGTGCCATCAGCCTTCACCACCATATCTCAATGATCTGGTGGTATGGGCTTACTCACCCCAAGAAGATTGCTTTCCTTACCACACATATAAACTTCGTACTACTCAACGTGTCTCATCCCATCGTGTCTTGGTGATGATAGACATCGATCATGAATGATGTACAAGGTCCACTTCTGTCAAAGGACGAATCGATGTAGTTTTTCTATCTTCAAATTCATCTTCACTTTCTTTGTAGACACTGTTCAACATGCATTTCAGTACTCAGGTTGTTGTAGGACTTCTTGTATCCAATGTAGCAGCCTTTTGGCAAGAGAGTGCTGGCAGACTCTTCAGCAACTCATTCGGTATTCCAGGTGTAAACACAACCTATGACTATATTGTTGTAGGAGGTGGTACAGCAGGTAACACAATCGCGACACGCCTGGCACAGAACGGCACTTTCTCTGTCGCTATCATCGAAGCAGGCTCCTTCTACGAGCTGACAAATGGCAATGGAAGTGTCATACCTGGATCTTCAATCACACAATACACAGGCACCGACCCTACCGATAGGTCGGCGTTGATTGATTGGGATTTCGTTACAACACCCCAGGCAGTGTGTTGTTTGGTTTCTGTGTCCTTAAGCTTTGTGCTAATCCTTCTAGGGTGCCAACAATCGTCGTCTCCATTATGCCAGAGGTAAAACACTAGGAGGATCATCTGCTCGCAACTATATGGCATATCATCGGTAAGTACTGTCGGGGTAGCGTTCTATGAGTATATCACTGAGATGTCCTGTGCCAGTCCCACCATCGGCTCTATGCAGAAATGGGCGGATGAAGTTGGCGACCACTCATACCTCTGGCAAAACATTTTGCCATTCTATGAAAAGAGCACGAATGTAAGCATTCCGGATCCTTCGAAGCGATACCAAAATTCGACTGTTGTTGTCAATTCATCATCACTTCTTCCTCCCGGCGGACCTCTGCACGTATCATAGCCAAACTTCGTCAATATACTGTACACTTTCGGCAACGTTCTCACAAGAGCAGCTGGTCTTCCTGTTAATCGAGACGCTATGCTCGGAGGCAGTATTGTTGGAGGCGCCTGGGTGCCAGGGACCATCAATCCTACTAATGCCCATCGAAGCTCATCACAAACAAGTTTCCTGGACAAGGCGATCGATACCACTTCGCTTAAGATCTACATTCAAACACTAGCGACAAGGGTTATCTTTAAGAACAACACCGCAACTGGTGTACTTTGCGAGGCAGGTGGTCTAACATTCCAGCTTTCTGCAACTCGTGAGGTTATTCTATCCGCAGGCACCTTTCAATCTCCTCAGCTCCTGATGGTCAGTGGTATCGGTCCCAAAAATACTCTTAAGAAACACAACATCACAACGATAAGCGCTCTTCCAGGAGTAGGCCAAAACATGCGCGACCAACCCATACTCAGCATCAGTTACGAAGTGAACTTCGACACCGCTTCCCGGCTCGTCAACGACCCAGTCTACGCAGCTCAAGCAGCACAAGAATATCTCATCAACGCCACCGGCGTCCTCTCAGCAAACCCCGAATACCTACTCTTCGAAAAGCTTCCCGCATCAAATCGCGCAGCACTCTCAAACTCAACCCGGCATGATCTCAACCAATTCCCATCCGACTGGCCCGAAGTCGAATATCTCCCTCAAAACGACGTCGCAGGCAACAACAGCAACTACATGACTGTTGATCCCGCAAACGGCAAAAACTACGCCTCCCTAGCCGCCGGCCTAATGGCAACGACATCCATCGGCAATATCACAATCACCTCATCAAACATGCACGATCCACCTCTAATCAACCCGAATTGGCTAACCACACAGACGGATATCGAAGTAGCTCTCCAGGCCTTCAAGCGCTTACGACTGCTTTGGGGCGCTGTAAACGAGACGATTGGGCCAGAATACTATCCCGGAGCGAACATCACCACCGACGCAGCTATTCTGAATAACATCCGCGACCAGCTTTCGACGATTTATCATGCGGCGGCGACGTGTAAGATGGGTAAGGCTAGTGATCCTACGGCTGTTGTGGATAGTCGGGCGAGGGTGTATGGTGTGAAACGGTTGCGTGTGGTGGACGCAAGCGCCTTTCCGTTTTTGCCGCCGGGACATCCGCAGAGGTGAGTTATGGATTTGACCTTTGTTTGTCTTGGTTTGGAAACTAATTGTCCTGAATAGCACTGTATATATGCTGGCTGAGAAGATTGCCGACGACATCCTTCATGGGTGAATGAGACGAAATAGATCAAGATTGCGGAAATGGTATATTAATGGCTGATTCATCAGGTTAATATAGCATAAGTATACAATGCACTATGTAGTAGCTAGCTAAAACAAATCAAACATAATGGCAACAATCTAGAAAACCTATTCTGACGAGGAAACAACAATCAACTATTGGCGTATGCAAGAAGCCTGACCTGGGGGAATTGTTCCAGGTCGTCCGAGGTTGTAAAATTTCACAATGGGCTAGGTAGTGCATGATAAGAAGATGTTGTGGGATGTATGTGCCAAGATTCTAGATGAGCCGTGAAAGTGGCGTGAATGCGGTCGCGAAGCTCCTCGAGAGGCAGACGAACGGTGTTTCATATGCACATTGGGCGAGTAAGATCTAGAGGCCGTCGTGAGAGGGAAGTGTGATGTATATCTTGAGAATTATTCAAGAGTAAGAAAAATCTCAAGTGCTTGGATGCTTAGATGGGTTGCGCTTGCATTCGGCTGGAATGCATGGCTTGGTGAGTCTGGTATCTGCTGCTGGCTGGCTTCTTCCAAAAATGTCGTGATATCGTGTTCCTACGTCTCGATGAAATAATGAATGGCTAAAAGTTACTACTGAAGGGAAACTGAGTGCGGGCAGACATCGATACAGGAATCGACGTGAAGCCTGTTATTCTGCCAAGTGGTTGGCTATCTGGGCTCTTTCCCGTCGGGTATGATCCTTCTCTTGTTGATGACATCGAATCCGTAATGTTTAGTACATGGTGAACTCCATCACTACCTACGTCTCTTGAGCCAGCTTCACAAGAGTGTTACAAAAGATATCTTCCGGAACATAGATCAAGCACATTAAAACAAGCTATTAATTAATGAATGATGGCAAAAAGTTGTCATTCAGCTTTCGACGAAGCCTCTTCCGCAAACAAAACTCGACAAAAAAAAATGATACACGGTCCAGGAAACAACAACCTCCCAACACCATCTCTCATCAGACTAGGCAATGTCCGCGTTGAGGATCGAACTCAAGACCTTCGGATCACACAAGCTAGGCTTGCTCATACATGGCGAACGTATGAGACCAACGTCATAACCAACTAGACCACGCAGACGAATCTGTCCAACTCAACTTCCTGCACTGTACAGATTCCCTCTACCCTCTCTTCCCGACCAGAAAGAAAAAGAAGAGATTGAGATATGAGGGGTAGGGGGAAAGCAAAAACAAAAAAAGATCTTGACATACAACAACTGAAATTCGCATGTGGTCACCCACCATACTACTACGCAGTCGATCTGTGGCTTAAATAGGGCAGAGCGAACGGGATGCCTTGTTCTCCACAGTCTATGGTCGTATGTGCT
>Ga0160429_1000195_pt1 | contig 75136 bp, 69 predicted proteins | sample SolpanmetagenomR_FD_108199 | JGI IMG/M metagenome (GOLD analysis project Ga0160429, IMG submission 108199) | Solar panel surface microbial communities from Lawrence Berkeley National Laboratory, California, USA - R | ecosystem: Engineered > Built environment > Solar panel > Unclassified ... | reverse complement strand
TTTCCGACGCGTTATCATCCCTCTCTTCCTCGGCCTTACTTCACTCGGTCTCGCTCAGGATCAGATCCCTTTGGTCTGCCATGATCAAGGCATTCAAATCATCGCTTTGCCAGGTACTAATGTCACAAATGGAACCTGTGGTCTCACTCAGAGCTTCGTCAACAATGTCCTTGGCAGGATTGGATCTTCTGACACGTTCTCTATGAACTATAACCGCTTTCACACAGCAGCTCAGGTTCAAGCAGTCTTCCGTACTGAAGTCAATGAGGGTGTTGGTGCCCTTCAGGCGACACTTTCGAACTACACTACTGCTTGTCCTAACACTCCGATCGTCTTGCATGTAAGGATGTTCACGCACTATTGACAACTTTTGTGCTGACACAATCAAAGGGCTACTCCGAAGGTGGATGCGTCGTCATGAACGTCCTCTGTGGCGGTGCTTCGCCCTGGACAACACCTACCGCTCCACTAGCAGCTTCTTATGCCAAAAACATCATCGCTGTGATCTTGTACGGAGAAGAGACTCGCGCTGGGGGACAATCTTACGACTTTGGAGGCTGTGAGGCAGACGCACCAGTAAGTCGTTTGTACTTTCAAGCTTCTCAGCTACTGATGTACGTTACAGCATCTCGCTCGCTCAAACTCGGCTTCTTGTGCCAGCTTCGCGCCTGCCATTATGGATTTCTGTCTTGCCGACGATGCTGATTGCTGCGGTACTGCCAATGCCAGCAACCCGAACGCAACAAACGGTCTTTCATGGCACTACAATTATCCCAACTACTTCGACGACATCGCGGCGAACTTTGTTGTCAGCCAGCACGACAAATTCGTCAATAACCCAGTCACCACCGCCGAGCTCCCGACTGGTGTAAGCACGGTGGGCTGCTACGTCGATACCTCTGCTCGAATCCTGCCTTATTTCGTCTGGTCGAGTGCTAACAATACCGCCGCTTCCTGTGCTCTCGCCTGTAGAGCAGCCGGATACCAATACTCTGGCACAGAGAGTTCAAGAGAATGTTATTGTGGTTCTACACGTCCTCCAGACTCCTTGATTATCGATGGCTGCTGGTCTAGCTGCACAGGAGACTCTCGTCAGGACTGTGGTAACAACTGGCGCATCAACGTTTACTTCGATTCACTGGCAGTTCCGATTGCTGCTCAATTACCTTCTGGAATCGTTCCATATGGCTGTTTCATCGACACAGGAAATCGCGTTCTTCCCGTCAGTCTTTACAACAATGCGAGCAACACCCAGAGCATGTGCGCATTGGGCTGTCGAGCAGCAGGCTACATCTACTCAGGCACCGAAAACAGCAATGAATGCTGGTGTGGAGATGCTGCGCCAACTTCTGTGGCAGACAACTCAACCTGCAATGCTCCATGTCCAGGCTTGCCGTATCAGACTTGTGGAGGTGGACCAGGCAGTTGGCGTATCAACGTCCTCAAGGACACCACTATAACTTCAACCACTCCCTCACTCCCACCTGGCGATGTCTCTCTTGGTTGCTACACTGACAGCTGGGATCGAACTCTGTCTTACCAAGTATTTGCAAACGCGTCCAACACCAACACTCTCTGCGCCACTGCTTGCTCTTCCGCAGGATACGTCTATTCCGACACCGAAACGGCAACGAGTGCTGGTGCGGCAACGTCTTGCCCGCCTCTTCAGCAACATCCAACTCATCCTGCAGCACCTTCTGTGCCGGCTCGCCCAGCTCATACTGCGGCGGCTCCTTCCGCCTCTCCGTCACTCAGAACACCGCCGTCACGTCTCTTCCGGCTGGTTGGACGTCCATAGGCTGTTTCGGCGACGCTTGGACGCGCACGTTCCCTGTCATGCTTTGGTCCGCTTCCAACAACAGCGATACAACGTGCCTTCGTGCATGCCAGGCTAATGGGTACAGTTTCGCGGGCACTGAAAACGGCAATGAGTGCTATTGTGGTGGAAGTGCACCGGCTAGCAACTTGCTAAGCCCTAGCGCGGATTGTGGTACCCCTTGTGCTGCAGATGGGACGCAGATTTGTGGTGGGCAGTGGAGGTTGTCGTCGTTTGAGTATTCTGCTTGATAAGTGAGTAATGATGTGGTATGCATGATGATCGGGAACTGAGGTAATATGCATGAACAGTCTGGTGCTACTGGGACTACACCATATTGAAACTAGAAGTATTCAATACCTGGCCGGTTATGAAATGAGCCAGTCCTCCACGAGAGGTCGGCTGAGAGTCTTCTAGTACCTCTCATGAGACGTGGCGTTTGCTTTTTCCTTGCCTTTAGTTTCTACCCATGTAGCGCCAGAAGAAATACCGTAGCTTGACCTCCGATTTATCTACCAATTAATACCGCATGTGCTGCTCTTACCAAGCATTATGATACCACCCTCGTAGAGGACAACTCAGCCTAAGCACCCATTCATCCCAGCACACTCACTCACCATCCTCTCCAAAGCCAGCGTCACCGTTCCAATGCGTAATCTTTACAGCCTGTATTTCCGATGAGTGGTGTGTTTGTTGGGTTTCGAGAGAAAAATTAGGCCATGATGACATAGTTGAGACTTTGACGGTTGTGATATAAAGTGTAGGATATCGACGGCTGATAGTAGTAATATTGGAGGCCCAGCAGTAGCATGAGAAGTCGGAAATGCACCACGAGGTGGTAATGTTGAAGGCCCAGCAGTAGCATGAGAAGGAGTTGTCCGGATCGTACCCTACAGCGTTCAGATGGCGAGGTGTTAGATGTGGATGACGAGCGTGCTGGTTGAGGACTGCTCGTTGGTGCTGAGGGTCTTGCTTCTGGTGTTACAGGCTCGGGTGTGTTATGTCGTGCTCCTTGAAGAACGCCTCGTTCAGTTCCACGAGTTCGAGCCATCTCTTGTCAAGCCAGACATCACCCTGTGATGTCCACTGGCCACCAACAACCTGCCACACTGGCGGCTTACCCTGGGCCACTGGCATCAAGCTGCTGAAAGTGGTGGTGTGGCGTCATCAAGCTGTTGACGGTGGTGGTGTGGCGTCATCTTCGCTCTCGAGTCAATCTCCTTCTTCTTCACCTCCAACTCCTTCTTCTTGACCCGTCGATTACGGTAGAAGACATATAGCCTCGGATTACTACTCTCATCTCCCTTTCTTTTTATGCCTGGAGGCTTCTTGTTGTTATCTAGTGTATCTACCTCTTTTACATCGACAGCCTCCTCAACATTACTGACGTTCGGAATTGAGGTCATAGCCTCGTTAGGAGTAGTGCCTGTGCCTTCAACAACTGTGCTATAAGGTTCTCCATTCCTTTATTTGAATGTCAATCCTGCTGCCCATTGCTTCTTTCTCAGCTCTAACTCCTCCCTCTTAAACTCCAAATTTGTTCTCATCGCGCCGATTGCAGAAGAATGCCTCTAGTCCAGCATCACCCTCCTCTGCCTTTCTTTCTTTGCCCGGAGGTTTCTTGCTGTTCTTGCTTGGTGCTGATTTGCTCGCCGCCCACTTCTCAGCCTCCTCCTCATCAGTTACTACTTACCACTATGACTTCTCTTGCGCTTCCTCCTTCCTGCTCTTCTTGTTGAGTGCTTGCTTTCTTGCCACCCACTGCTCAGCATTCGCACTTGCCACAATAGAAGGACAAAAAAGGCAGGGTTGGAAGATGACCATACAAATTTGAAACAGGTATTGACTTGGTTGTGAGGGTTGCTGGAGGTCTTCTCAACCGTATAGACACGAAAAGGGTGCTAAGGTCCAAGTAGAGAGATGTCTAAGATGATAAAGAGGTTTTGGCGGTAATGGAGGGAGACATAGCTGCGATTATTGCCATCAGGGTCAGAGCAGGAAGTACTAGCTTAGGCTTGTTGACATTTCCTACCATGATCTTCAGGAGAGACAGGGTAGATAGAGGACTTCGACCTAACAACCTCAGTAGCGGTATGAGGGGTGACCAGCGTTTCTAAGCACCACCCGAACCAGCCTCAAATTTCAAGTCTGCCAAACCGGCAACAAAGACTGCAACCAGAAAACGCCAAAATACTTACTTCATACTGATTTGAGGGCGTTGCCAAAAGTAGCCTTCTGAGCAGCCTCTTTGCCGGCGACGACTGGGCGGAGCAATTTTCTATAATGACAAGCAAATTGGTAGAATTGCTTGCAATCGGGTGTAAGATGAGAGTGCTAGAGTTGTGTTAGCATACGATCTAAACGATGTTGACGAATCTTCTTAACTTAATGCTCTATAGTCCCACAGATAGCTCTTGTAGACGTTAGGCATGCGTACACGATGTCTTAGAATGCCTTGTACACTACAGTTGTCGAGATTGGTAGTGACCTGAAACAACTTAGATGCATCACGCCGGCCTTAAATAGGATCCACGAGCTGTTGAGATATTGTTCGTTTTCCCTGCTTTGAACGCCAGTACTCTTCCTCAATGTCGTCGCTTGTGGTCTTCCCATCCGCCATGTTAGTCATCTGAATGGTGTTGCTGAAGACTGAGGTCATACTTACGTTGCTATTGGGAATGTCGGGGGACGAGATGATGGGACGTGAGGAGTGCTGAGAACAAACTCGTGAGGTTTAATGATGGATTCTTTAGACGATCTCAACTGGCTACCTCGAGAGAAGCTTGGTAGCCGGCTTAATAACATAGGATAAGTTAATGGTATGTGGAGAGTGCTGAGAGTAAACTCGTACTACGATGATGGATCCTTTCGCCGACCTCAATTGGCCACTTCGAGAGAAGCTTCAAGGCTAGGCATAGAGCATTTGAATGAAAGATGGGGCGAGGAGTTTGCTGGTCACGCTGAATGATCTAGCGTAACTCTTTTATGGTTGCTAGTAACATGATTGACCTCGAAGATTCAATGGCTGACTTTGATGGGGTCATACACGCCGAAAAGGCGGTCAAGACTTTTTCTCTAACCGGCTTTTAATTAGCAGCACATTGAACTGACGAGACTTGTTACTAGTGGGATCCTGAGATACTCCGAAATAGCTTTTGATGATACCGATGGCTGCTGGTCTTAATCAGTTTGGCATTTCTGTTATCAATTCGCAAGAGGGTTCCAGGTGCAACTTACTGGGTCGTCGGCGACGCCGGTGCGTATGCCCGGAATTTCGAAGGCGTGTGTTGCAGGCGTGTGTTGCAGGCGTGTGTTGAAGGCGTATGAGTAAGCCTAGTGTGAGAAACTGTCTGGAGTTTTCGTCAGGTCATCTATATCCAATAACAGCTGGCGGAAGTATCAATTGCCTAGAGTGCCCAGCAGGCCCTCAGCGATGCTATGCTCAATTGGGAACATTGGATCACATTGGGTAGCGATGAACCGTCTGCAGCTGCAACCAGCTGGAGTAGCCGTGCCGAAAGTCCACGGGCTAAAGACCATAGATATGCGAGATTCAATTGTTCGATGTAAGCCCTCGTCTTCGATTGTAGGTCAACCTTCTTTCCACACCGTCTCTATACTCTCGCTTTGATCACCCAGCCCACTTTTGCAGCACGACTGGCAATCAACAGACAACCACCCAGCAACATGCAACACCCTCCCCAGATCTGCGCATAAAGATAATTCCCTCCATTCATCGTCACCAGCGCACCAGCCAACGGCGGTCCCGTCAGCGTCGCAATGCTGGAAAAGAATTAGCAGGAGTAGGAACGAGATTTTACATTTTATCAAGAAGATAGTCACCTAATAATCGTAAACCCCATACCCAATCTCGTGCCCGCCTTTTTCAAATCCGTCGTCAAACTCGACAACGTAGCAGGCCACAAACTCTGCACGGCGCCTGATCCCGTACCATAAACAGCTGCAAACACATATAAACCTGTAGTTGAATGCACGCCCGTCCATCCAAAGAACAAGATTCCACAAATGAATACAAAAGGCGTCATGGATTGCAGTGGTCCGAAGAAGCGGTCGGCGAGGTAATTTGGTATTAATCGTCCAGGCAATCCGATACCGACCATGACCATCAACAGATTGATACTGTCTTTGTAATCCAAGTGTATGACGTTTCGTGCGAAACTGCCGATGTAGTAGAATGCGAAATACAGACTCCAGAATGCGAAAAACATGCCGGAGATGAAGAGGATGTACGGTGCTTCCTTGAACGCAGCCCATTCGACTAATGGTCCGGAGGGACGAGGTGGAACCCGGGTACGCATGAGGAAGATGGCCGGGATGTTGAAAGAGAGCATGATGAAGGCCAGGATGCGCATTGTCCAGGGGAACCCAAGCGTGCTGAGGGTTGTGCGGACGATGCCGGGAAAGATGAGGCCGCCCTAGACGTTGATTGTCAGAAATTAATTATGGAGGAGACGTATGGGTGAATGAAATACTGTGCATGAGCCACTAGCCACAATACCGATGGCGATGTTGCGGCGTGTGGAGAAGTAGGTGCTGACGCATGCCCTGGAGAGGGGTTAGCAAGGATATGATTGTACATGTGATGAAAAGACGTAGGAATAGACTCACATAGTCGGTGTGAACACTAAGCCAGCCCCAAGCCCAAACACAACCCCCTGCGTCAACAACAACGCCCAATACGCCCTACTCACACTCAAACACATAACGCCCACCACCTGCATCCCCGCACCACACACAATCAACGCCTTAAAGAACCCCGCATCCATCGCCCGCCCGGCCGCAACCCCCACCAAAAACAACAGCGTCGTCTGCAGCGACCCAATCCAGCTCACATCCGACGCATTCAGCCCCAGATCAGTCGTATAATACGTCTGAAACGCACCAAACGACGTCACGAACCCCCAACAGCTAGCGACGATGAAGTGAGCACAAAATACTTGTGTCCATGCTAGTCGACCGCCGTCGGGAGGTGGGCCGGGGTCGAAAGAGCGGGTTGAGGCGAATGTGCGGGCGGAGATTGTGCGGATTAGACTTAGTGGTGCTATTGTTGTTGCTCCGCCTTTGGAATGTTTTTCTACGTCTGCATCATGAGAGGAGGAATCTGCAGGTTCGTAGTCTTCGTGGAGAGAGCCGGTGTGTTCGATGGAGTCTTGGAGGAGTTTAGGGGTGGTGTCGACTTCCATTGTGAATATGAATAATGGGTGTGTATATTGGATGGCTTATAGCTCTTTAGATTTCACGTTAATAAAGCCTTTGGCATGATGTTGTTTGCTGCAGGATGACTCCTCATCACGCATAATGAAGTGGCATGCGGCTCATACGGCTGCAGTTGGAGCGAGAAAATTAAAGTCCGAGGTGGTCGCATTGAGCTGCCTGATTAGGTTAGCGTGCTCGGTGAAACAGCAGATTTCGCCGAGTGGCCTGTCGTGCCTATCTACCTTTGTATCTCGTACAGTATGACGCACACCGTACATGTTATTGTGGTTGTTGATGAATCATTATATTATGAAGTTATGCTGCAGTATATACAAGTCTATCTGGGTTGATTATACGACCTAAAACTATGCCGCCACGATATTACTCTCTAAACGCTCAACACATACTTAAGCAATTTCTCAAAGTTAGGACTTCCATATCCAGTCACAGGATCCCAGCCCAGTGTGGCATTCCAATGAGCATATGGAATGATGCCTCCACCTGGAACAGCGGCACCGCTCTGGTAGTTGACGCCATTGCAGCCAGTAGAATTTCCAGCAGTGATATCTGTAAAAGCCTTATATCCACTTGAATAGAGCATAGGATTGAAGAAGCCCAATGCAGGCTTGCCAGCATTGAGTCGAGCAGCATTGAGAAGACCGAGAATACCAGCCACGACAGGAGTGCTAGCCGAAGTGCCACCGTTCCTACTCAATTTGCCATTGTAGTATCCGTAATAGTATGGAGAAGCGGCAACAGCCGAGATGTCAGGGAAACCACGACCAGAGAAGTTAGCATATTGTGAGTAGTACAAGGCCGTCTCCGAAGTGACATGCTTGTTAAGGTAGGTTGTGACAGCAGTCTCCTGGTAATAAGGTCGAGGGAAGTAGTCACTGAAACCGCCACCACTTCCCAGCCACGCGATCTCTGGAATGCCCTGCGTACCACCAACGGCAGTAATATAAGGACAGGTTGCAGGGAATTGAGGGTTGAACGTGAGCTTGGGTTTTTTGTCGTTGGTTAAGCAGTTGGTGCCAATACCGCCGTCGCCGGAGGACTCAAGCACAGTAATACCACGGAGACCCATCATGCCAATTAAGTTACAGACGCGCGTGGCGTAATGGCGTGGCACGGTCTGCTCATCATCTCCGTAACTGTTGGATAGAACTTGAGGCAGGTTCTGGTTGTCCTGGGCGAGGAGGTAGTTGTAGTACTGGAGGTAAGGCTCGTTGGTGTCGGTGGGGTTGGTCAGATCAGGTGTGAACGGTGGAGAGCCGCCAGTGATGTACTAATTAGTATTATGTAAGCCGATTTCACAGCACATTCTGAACGTGGCGAACTCACCTCGCGAACAGGAAGGCCGTGGGCGACACCGATGATGTTTTGGATATCGAGGTTGGCCTCACCCACATCTCCGTAGATACCAGTGGGCTCGCTTTGGTTGTTGACGCCGTTGTTGATGGTGACGACGTCGAAAGTCTGGTTGGGGAAACCATACCTCTTTTCGAAAAGCAGGAGGTCAGATTCCTGTGCAGACTCGTTCAAAAATGAACCAAAGCCTACAAATGAGCCAGAATTTGCAGGAGGAGTGTAATTGGCAGGAATGTTGTAAAGCTGGCGGATACAGGCGGGGGTCAGACCAGTGATACAACTGGGATCTGGAGTTGTCTTGCGCTTGACGATTTCCTTGACAGTCCTGGAAGCTTGCTGAATAGCTGCATGTGCTCTGAGAAGATGTTAATTGACATACATCAGAAAAGTAACACAATATCTGTACTTACTGTGTCTGGCCGAAAAAGGTTGTGGGATGAATGAGATCGATGTGCTCGGAAACAGACTCATCCACATGGTACTGCGTCGTCCTCAACTTCGTTACACCATCCTTCTGGTAGTGGCTGAACTTTGTGTTCAACAGCTTCTCAGCTTGACCGACGGTCGACGAGAAATGAACACTATTACCAACGACAGTCGAAGTGATGTTGGCATCATTGAGCCAGCCAACAGTAGCTTGTACAGCCTCATCAGAAGCACTCACAAGGTTGTCAACTTGCTCCTTCGACCAATGCTGTCCATAAGAAGCACTGCCTGGTGTAGAGACAGCGTAAAGCTGCTCGACCATTTGGTCAATGTTGTTCATATTAAGCGCAACCTCAAGGTTGATTGTGTCATCAGAGCTAGGCTCGGAGACCTTCTCCCAGCCCTGTGGCACAACTGCGAGAGACTCATGGAGGACATGGGATAACCCTGGCACAGCCAGCAACAGACTGGCAGCGAGATATGCCGTGAACATGATGACTTGACTTCACGATATGCAGTACGGGAAAAGACAAGAAGACGGCGCAGAGTAGACCGGGTGGGAGGCTCCCAGGCAAGGTTTATATATCTCAACTGGGTTGCCTGTTTCAGAAGTTTGATAATAGCCACCGGCTCTCCGTACTATCCACAATATTGATCTGCAAAGCGCGCCTGATAGAGGCGAACGTCCTCCCTGCTGCCCCTCTGGCAGAGTGTTATGCACGTACTCACAGGCACGATCGTCATGGTTTCAAACGTTATTACGTTAAGCTCCATTTTCACTGATTCATACTCATCAAGCAATTGGTCACGAACCATCGACCTTCCTTTTGCAGTAAGAAATTTGTCACATTTTCTCCATCTTCTTAAAGCACGCAAGATAAGCTGCTTAGCGCGGCGAGTTCCTGGTCGTAGACATGCGATAAACAAGTCAAAGAACGGAAGGTCTCTGCGTGAGAGATTTATCTCGCTAAGAGCCACATGACGATCAAGCAATCGAAAAGCTTTTGCCGAGGCATGGCAGGCAATGCTTGACAATATGCCAGTTTTTCCATTTTCAAGAGATTAACATCAGGAGGTTGTGAAGGCACGGTTTCAGAGGTGTGAAACAAACTGAAAACACCTGTCGTGGGCAACTAAATCTTTCGAAATTCTTGGCTGGGAGTTACTGCCTAAGATGGCGATCCCTCATCATCCCGCCATTTTCAGGATATCGTCCAGCTGGAGAAATTGATGTTCTTTCGAATCTATTTCTATTATTCTGCATGGTAGAAGGTGGCTAGGAGAGTACGGCCCCTACCTACTTTAAAGTACCTTCGGAGCGTGTAGAGTTTGGGCTCGGCGTTGCCAGCAAAGCCGAGCTTGGCAGCCGTAAAACAAGAGTTTCGGATCAGATTAGCAGATTATTAAGATAAACACACGTACGCCTCGTCGTCGTCAGCCAACTCCTTCCTGCTGTCTCTTCGTCACTCACTGATAGTTGTATCTCCCATAGATAACTGCTCCTCGGTAGCAGCAGACAAGTCTTCCACTTCACCACGCTGACGGCTTAGCCACCAACACCTCCACCTAGAAGATAACCAACACGTATCCCGCCAAACAATGTCCTCCTTCATCCGAGGCGTCACTCGCGCCTTCTCCTCCACGAACACAGCCTCCGACAACCCAATGAACGGCACCAATGATAGCGCCGTAATCGAAAAGCCTACCGACGCTGCCAGCTCCGAGTCCACTCCTTTCACGAAAGCACCCACCCCTGCCAATCTCTTCCCTTCCACAGACCCCACCGTCGACGGCGAGGACTGCCTCCATGATTGCCAAACCTGCACAATCAAATATCCCTCCAAGTTTAGCATAGAAGAGGACGATCAAATATACGGCCAGGTCGGAGGATGGGATACACATCTGGTGGTAGCAACTGGAAAGAACGATTGGGTGAGGGATGTCTCGGATGAGGTTGGCAGTGTGATGGAGGCGGTTGGTAAGGCAGATATCAAGCCGAGTAATGGGGTACGTAATGTTGTGAGAGAAGCACCGAAGGGGCTGGTTGGGAAGATCAAGGGAATGGTGCAGGAGAGGAAGCATAAGGTGTGCTTGCCTTGTTCTGCCTTCCCTTTCCCGGCAGTGTCGCAGCATTAACGACACCCAACGTACAGTGAGACTAATATACTCTTGTTTTCACAGCATCTAATGCTTTCCGCATCCGACATGCCTGTACCCGACCCAAAACCCAACCAATCAACCGATGCAACAACCGTCCTTCTTCTTCCCGCATGGAAGCTCATCGACGGCGTCACGCCCGCACTAGTCCCCGAGCTCATCTCTACTCACATCAACTCCGCCCCAACGAATACCACACCCCTTCCCAGCTCAACCCTCCTCTCAGACACAGCGGACGCCCTGACCACCGCCGCCACAACACTCACATCAACAGCACAGTCGATCCTCGCGCCAATCGCCAGCTTAACAGTCAGTACACCACTAACAGCGCGTCCCTGCCCACACAACTACCTGATCCTGCTCTGCTCCCAAAAAACACGGGATGCACGCTGCGGACAAAGCGCACCATTACTCCGTCGCGAATTCGAACGACATCTCCGACCACTGGGACTTTATCGCGACTTACACGACGAAAGACCTGGTGGATGTGGTGTTTATTTTATTAGTCATGTGGGAGGACATAAGTATTCGGCGAATGTGCTTGTGTTTAGGAGGGATCAGGCGACGGGAGAGGCAGGACAGTGTATTTGGCTTGCAAGGGTGAGGCCGGAGGATTGTGAGGGGATCGTGAGGTGGACTATGTTGGAGGGTAAGGTCAGGAAGGGAGAGAGGCAGCTTAGGGGTGGATATGATAGAGGGAGGGGTGTTGTTAGTTGGTGAACACCATGCCATATTAGTAACCATTGTTATTTAGACCTCGTCCACAAAATTAGGACTCAAAACGCAACACCCTAGTACCAAATGATAATCTTGTGCTTTTGGCCTGCGCTGCGCTGCAGATGAAATGCCCTGCCGATTACTATAGGAATGGCGCGGTCTCCGGGAACTCAACCGTCAGACAAAGCAGGCACAAGGAAAAGCTGAACTACATGCCGTCACCTGCTCTGTGACACTCCCACCTCTACTTTAGAGGTTTCCTCTTCTCTGCCGCGGAGCTACATATGTGGGAAGTGCTCGAGGCCGCAACGTGCCAACCCACTAAGCATGCAACGTGATATAAAACAAGATCCACAAGATTCATAAGCTTCCCTCACTCATCCTGCCCCTCTGGACCAGCTTGGCCAACTTAGCTACTTGGCAACACATATCAACCGGCGGGGTTGCAGCATGATGACTATCTGAATGTGGTCAACGGATTCACCTCGACCTACTGCTAGCATGTTCATGCAGACATCAGCTGACACCATCGACACAGGAGGCTGCATGAAGCGACGAGAAGGTCACTTTAACCACCTTGGCCTGCAGGTATACTTCAGCAACGTACTTTTGCTCTACCTAATGAGGACGAACACAACTCACCTTCGTCGCCGACGACGTCAATGTAGGCGGGGTACGTGAGCTTCAACATGTGCATACTGACCATATTGGCGCAGGACTGCAGCTCGTGACCAGCTCGATCTCCATTACTAGCTTGAAAGAGTAAGAAACCCTTGGAGTCTGCTACTATCGTATTAGCCGGACGAGCAGTCGAGGTTGCTTCGCCCAAGTAAAAGCTGTGACTTTAAATACCACCTCGACCTATATGCTGGACCTTGCACAACCCAATCACAAAGAAGAATTCAAAAACAACACTTTACAACAGCTTCGACATGGTTGCAAGATCAGCTGCCTTCCTCGCGGCGCTGTTCGCAGTGGCTCAAGCTGCTCCCCAAGGCATCGATGTCGTCTCTGACGTTGCTGTTTCTAGACCTCAGATCCAGATCAGACCGAAGCAGACCTTTCAGGAATATGATGGGATTTTAGTTTCAGAAGCCTTCCAGCGATCACTCGTCTTGCACGAGTTGAATACAAAGTCTCAGAATTTGGCCCTTGACCTCCTCTTTAGCAACCAGACTGGTGCGGGATTCACCATACTGCGGTAAATAACACTGCTGTTACTATAACTGCTCATCCAAATAATGCTAATTTATGTAATCTTAGTAACGGTCTGGGCTCATCTCCTGTGAGTACACAATTGCTTTGACTACAATCCCGAGTACTAATACTTCACAGGACGACGGCTGGGATCTGATGAAGTCCATCGCCCCTGTTGCGCCAGCATCCAACTCAAGCAAGCTCAACTTCATCCCTCTTCCGCGCAATGACGAGTGGCAGGTGTGGCTTTCGAAGCAGGCAATCTCACGTGGCGTGAAGCAGATCTGGCCTGACAGCTGGTCTGCTGATGGCTACATGAAGACGAGCGGCACTGACTTTAGTGGTGGCTATCTGTGTGGTGTAGGTCTCGTCTATCAAAACCTTCGTTGTTGATGAGAGTACTGATAATTTCCCCAAGGTGACCAATGCCACTTGCGCTGCTGGAGACTGGCGCCAAGCATACGCCGACAAAATCGTCAAGTACATCCAGGGTTATGAAAAGGCGGGCATTCACATCTCTTACGTCAATGCCTGGAACGAGCCTGATCTCAAGTAAGTGGACGATCCAATCGCTCTTGCCATTCTTAAACCCAGCTAACGATACGCAAGCACTTCATACGCATCCATGCAGTCCAACGGTCGCCAGGCCGCAGACTTCATCGAAGTCCTCTACCCAACCATCAAAGCCGCCGGTCTCACCACCGAGATCGCCTGCTGTGATGCTTCAGGTTGGGAGCAGCAGCGTGAGCGACTCACAGACATCCAAGCCGCCGGCGCCGAGAAGTATTTCGGCATCATCACCGCACTGCTACAGTTCACCCCCAGCAGCTCCATTCGACACAGACTTGAAGGTCGCAGAGACAGAGTACTCATCTTTTGACCCGACAAACTTCGGCTGGAACACTGGCACCCGCGGATCGCAGGGCTTGACGTGGGCGAACCGCATCATGAACGGCTTTGCTAACAGTAACGTCACTGTCTTTGGATATTGGTGGGGTGCTGCCAACACTACTGTAAGCATCTTCCTTGCACATCCAGCTTGTGAAATTGCACGCACCTGACCGATCTTGGATAGGACAACCAATCCCTCCTCATCGTCAACAACACAAACACCGTCCAAGTAACAAAGCGTCTCTGGGCCTTCGCCCACTTCGGTTCCCGTCTCGTTCTCCCAGGCGCCCGCCGTATCTCAGCTACACTCATGGCTGTCACTGGCGTGAACGTCACAGCCTTTGCGAACCCTGACGGCACGTTCGCTACACAAATACTTAATAATGGCAATACCACTCGAACCATCACTGTTACGGGTTTGACTGTTCCTAACAGACAGAATGCTGTCTCTGGATACCTGACGAATGCCGCAAAGGACTTGATGAGGTTGTGCCTATTAGCCAAGATCATAATAGGATTGTTGTTAGGGTGCCTGGATACTCGTTGATGAGCTTGAGGATTGCAGCGAAGGGTAAGTAGGCGTGTCGTGCAAATGATTGCCCACGAAGTGAGCGAGAAGATGGGGCCCTTCTCATATGTTGAGAAAGTTCGCTATGATACAAGCAAGTCAATGATCCGCAGAGATCAAGCAATAGTCAGTCATTAGAATAACCGATAATCAAGATCTTTTTACAGCAGAGTTGAATGGCCTCGTCTCCTTCCGAACATCCATCTGATTGTCAGGAGGGGCTAGCATTGTAGCACATTTCATCACCCCAGTTCAGTCAGGAAAGACGTGCCACGCCTGGAACAACGTGGTGTAATGCATCTCCAGCGTCTTTTGTGTACGCATCTCCAGATGAGTAACGACAATGGGCAAAGCCAACGCTTCTCAGGAGAAGTGCCACGTAACACGATAGCGACGAGCCAAATATCCGACCTTCCAGGCTGAATCAATATGTAGATGTGAAATGCACCATAGGGGGCATTGCTATCATCCTTGAGACGCCGATAGATAGACAACATAGGCGTGATAGATGTCGATGCTGGATACAATACACCCTCTCTCCTCCTGATCATGATTCCCGTGTGCCGTACTGCTTAATTATATATCTGCTCGGCTAATAAATCCTGCCTCGTCGATATCACGCCAGTATGGATGATCGTATATGTGTCTCAGATATTGCAACGTCCTTTCCCATCTCTCATCCCACTTCCAACCTCGCTTCCTTTCGAGCATGCATATGCACCACAAACCACGCTTCAATACCCCATCACAAACAAGCAATCTCATACCCCAACAACACCTCCGTGCTCGCCCCTTCCCACCCTCTATTCCCCCCCGTACTAATCAAAAACTCACATTTCGGATCCAAATACAACTGACTCACCACACCCGTCCTATGTCCCGGAACGATAAGAAATGGTACGCCACCACTACTTCCACCACCACCACCACTTTTCCCACCCACCAACCCCTCTCCACCACCTCCCCCATCCTCGAGATCATACAACCTCAAAATATCATGACTAGCACAAAGCAAATGCCGTCCATTCGGCATAACCCGCACGGCACTCACCGCTCCACTTCCCCCCGGAAACCGCAAAGTGCGACTGGGTGTATTGAGGTTGCCGTGGAGGCTGTATTCGTCGACGGTGTTGTTGCGGCGGCCGACGTAGATGTGGTTGCCGCTGGGTGACCAGGTCGCTGCCATGCACCAGACTGGGACGTTGCGGGGGAGCGGGATGTGTGCGATGGGTGTTGGGCGGCGCCGGTCCCAGATGCGGAGGGTGCCGTCAATGGAGGCGTCGAGGAAGGTGGTGCTGCTGTATGCTGTTGGGGAGAAGGTTGGGTCGTCGGTGGTGAAGGGGGAGGTGATGATGTCGTGGGATGTTGGGAGCGTTGTTGTTGTTGTTATTGTTGGTGGGGGGAAAGGTTCAGGTTCAGGCAAGCCGTTTGTTGCTGGGGCTGAGGATGTTGGAGGGATTTGAGGAACATGATCGCCTGGTTCAGAGGGTGGTGGTGCAGCGGAGGTTGTTGGGAAGAGGGAGAGATCGAGGTCGTTATCGCCTTGTGAGTGGTTTTGCATGCCGTTGATAGAGGCTTTGGCGAAGTCGTCGTCTTCTTGGTCCACGCCGCCGCCGAAGAGGTCGTCTGTCCCGCCGCCTGCGCCGTCGTTGTCGCCGAATAGGGAGTCGTTGTCGCCTACCCCTCCGCCGAATAGAGAATCACTTGGTGAGCCTACACCGTTTGCATTGGATGATACTTTGCTCTCTCTTCGACCTAAGGTTATTGATCCTGCTTGTCCTCCTGTTCCTATATTGCTTGGTGGTGCAGCATTATTCGAGCCGAATGTTCCATTAGTCAGTGTCGGCTCTTTCGCAACTTCAACGATTTGCTGTCTCGGTACTGGCACACCACCTGCTGGGCGAATCTCTATTGCAGATATCTGTCCACTACTACCTGTATATGTGCCCTTGACCTGTCCAGTATTCAGATCCCACTCATGCACCGTTTTGTCCCAGCTCCCACTCAACAAACTCGTCTCATCATTACTGAGCTGCATAACCGAAACCGCAGATGTATGTCCATACAAGCTCGTTATCCTCTTTCCTTCCTGATGCCGTACAGTTTGCAGATTTATCCCTCCAGATTCAGTCCCAGACAGTAACCACAGCGCTTGATGTTGCACAGCCAGAGAGTATACTGGAGACAGTGCAAATTCGTTATTGTCTGATTTGTCCAGTGTGTCCTCATTCTCCCAGTAGGACATCAAAACGCCGGCTTTTGTCACACTGTCCACGAAAGGATGCCGCTGCGCTACTGTCAACAGTGTCTTGGCGTTTGCAGTATCGATCCAGTTGAACTTGCGCACCCAGCCGTCCGAGCCTCCACTGAACACCCAGCGCATGTCAGGGGTGGCCGTGACTGCATTGATGGAAGTGCTGTGTGGTGCTGCAATGGTGGGCGCAATGTCGTAGACCTTAGCTGACAACGCTTCCGGTCTTACCGCTGGCCGAAAAGGCGCTGGACTGTATGGGTCTGTAGAGTACTGCTCTGGTGTTCGAGGGTTACTCCGAGGATCTCGAGGATCGTGCGTGCCATTGATCTGTGGGGGTGTTTTGGGAGGCGTCCCAGGTCCTTGATCAGGTCGTCGTCGGCGTATCGGTGGTGGTGGCATTTGCTTTGGGGTGTCGGGTTGCTGGTCTTGTGTATCTTCAATATCTTCCTCTCCTTCGGCGTCCTCGTCGTTGCCGGCGTCTGCGAGGGTCATATCGACGTCGCCTTCCTCCACATCCTCCATATCTTCGTCCGCGTCATTGTTCGAGCTTTGAGGTGAGTCTGGAGCAGGCACTGTTTGTCAGCAGATGTCATCTGTAGATAGCATGTCTGAGCGCATTCAAACCTTCATCATCAAATGCCATTGATCTTGTCTCTTAAGCAATCCTGAGGGCTGTAGAGGTGTCGCATCTGTTGGCGCACCACTTGACAATATATCATGAGTCTGACTGCTTCTCAAGTCATCAGCGTTGTGTATATAGCAGCACTTGAGGTTGAAATCCCGTGGACTACAACACCATAAATATTGATTGAGGTCGTCACAGTATCGCGCCAAGCAATCTGGGGAGACGGACTACGCGCCGCAAAGAGAGTGATGGTACATGTAATCATTAATTAAGGTATGAACAGCTTCTCTTTCCAGGCTCTGATCCTGCTAGCCATGTAACCAACTAGCTGATCGCCTAGCCAAAAGCAAGCTTCTTCTGGCCCTTCTCAATACCACCTCCTGACATGCCTCCAGTACCAGGAGGCCTACCTCTGCCTCGACCGGCAGCTTTTCCTCCTCTACCACTAGCAGGAGGTCGTGGCTTCTGCGGTACTGGTGTTGCAGCTGCTCTCGTCTGCAACTGTTGTGTCTGCTGCCTTCGTTCCGCTTCATCTTGCGCTTGCAGCTCCTGCGCGAAATGCCAATCGTCGTGCTCTTCCTGTTGATCAGCCAGTAGAGTCTTGTTGCAACGAGGGCAAGTAAATGTTGATGGTTGTTCTACCAGTGCTGATCTTGAAGGTGATAACTCTGCTCGTTCATCTTGCTGGAAAGCTGCTGGTGACGATGGTGGTAAATCTGGTTCTGAGATGCACGATGATGGAAATGTGAAGGAATTGTCTGGATCCTTTGGTTTAGGAGGTGCAATTGGAGATCCAGGACGTTGCAGTGGAATAGCGATCGGTTGCTGTACTGCTTCGAATGGCTGCTCATGTTGCTTGACTGGCATCTGCGATTCTCTTTGTGCACTAGGCAAGTCGTCAAGGTCTTGGAGTTCAGCTTCACTTAATGCATCTCCAGTACTTTCTTCCTGCCTCAAGAAGAAGTTGTTAATTCGAGGTTCTTCCACCTTGCGTCTCTTTGCCGGTCTTGCAGCCGTAGTAGCTGGTTCTTCACTGGGGATGAATGTGGAGTTCGCGGCAGCTTGCAATGCCTTCGCATCCTCACCTCGGACGAGAAAAGCACCAATGCCTTTGTTTCCCGTAATGCCATCTTCGAATCCGCCCACACTGAGCGACAACATGGCACATGGCCAAGCACGATACTCAGCTACAACTTGAGCAAGCAGATTCTTTGCCAAATCAAATAACATCTCCTCCGTAAAGGGCCTGCCTATCGGTATCGCTATTTGACGTGATCTTGTCTGTGCTCCTTGCCGATGATGGAGATTGATCGTCTTTGGTCTGCGCTTGTTCTTACAGACGCCTTCTTCCACGCAACGAGAATGAATATCAGCAGTGAAGATCCGTAACCACTTTACAGCGACATCGAAATTGTTGATACTAGGACGAAAGGACTTCGCTGACAGCATACTCTTTATTTGTGTTCTCGGATTGACTTCACTATGATCTTCGCCTCGAATTGTCTGATATAGCCAAGTTCCAGTATCATCGCCAATCTGTTTCTTGAGCTGTTCGATTGGTACTGATAACAACTCTTGAACGGTATCTGTGTTGAACTTTTCAACCACCTCGTCGCCCAGCTTGCCACCCAGATTACGAATCTTGGTAAATTTGAATGTGCTCAAGAACTGCTGGATCGCGCGGTTTCGAATGACAGTCTGATTGTTAGGCTTCTTGTGGCCGGCCCCGAGCTTGGCTAGCATTTTATTGCAAGCTATTCCAGCCGAGCAAGTATATTTGAGTCTATCATGCACTGCTGTTCTCACTTTCCGAACAATCTCGCTCCCTATCAGCATGGCAATGTCGTCCCAATCAGGTGCGTCCTCTTCTGTCTGATGATTGTCCAAGTCTATTAGCGCATCTGCATTCCAGTCTAGAGCTGTAGTAGGAGGAGCTGGTAGACGCTCCGTAGGGTCATCGTAAGGTGGCGGACCTTGCAGTTCTGGATATCGTTCGAGCATGATTTGGTGTACCTGCGCGGACAGGTCAAGAAAGACTTCGTCGATACTAGCTTTCTCAATCTTCTGTATTGGCACTGGCGGCAGAATTTCCTTCATGAGTGCCAGAATCCTTCTCGATTGTAGTCGATACGGATCGAGCGAGACCTTGTGTGTGGCAATATTTGCAAATGCATCGTCGTGATATGCCCATTTTGTATCTCCCTCTTTCCATGTCGCCACATGCTGCATGATCAACTCTGGACATTTTGCTTTTGCTTCGGTAATCGTGACATGACGAGATAGACCAAACTCTCTAGCTGGATAATTGATCGCGATGAGTCCTTGCCCTACTTGAGGTTAGCCACTGAAGCTGGTCTTGATAGTGCTGGCCTCGTTCCTGCCTGTACACGTACTTACATTGTTGTACTGCAAGTGGTTTGTCTAGCGGCACGCCTAGCCTCACCATCTCGCACTGAGCGTAGAAGGCATCCAGATCGATCAGAGCTATGACGCGAAGAGGACATGATGTAGAGGATGCGCTGAGTTGAGATAGGTGTTTGAAGGTGAAGCGTGATTTACGACGACGTGTGGTCTGAGGAGAGAATGGTGAGGATGCAACATATGGCTGTGAGGACGACATCTAGGTGAGATGAGTGCGACTTCGGCCAAGTCGTGGTAGCATGAGCAGCCACACGCAGCGCATGGGTCTCTACGAAAGTGATGACATATGACCGTAGTACTTCTAGTAAGACAGCAGAGGGCTAATGGTGTCGTGGTCGTTCACTAACAAAGTAGGCTCCAGGAAGCTAGGGGCGCTTAAGCAATTGAGCGATGGATGAAACTAGCGAAGACATGGAGATGTTGTCGCGAGTTTTGCTGATCTCATTCGACATCACGCCAAGGAGGAAGTGCTGTATCGCGTCATGTCCTAAATAGGCAATATAAATGGAAAACAACACGCTCTATGCTCTGTGCTTGATGCTGTTGGGAAGCGGCTATCCGTACGTGGCTGGACATTGTTCACAACCAGGGAAGCTGAAAGCTGAGATAAACCAATCGATTGTGCTACATTACTCAAGCTATTACGCGAGACATGGCTGTATGCATACATGCTCCCCACATGATTATGCAATATTCAGCCTCTTTTTTCATACAGTATCCTATAACCTCTACGTCCTGGTGTAACCACCGTCGACGGCCAGATCCGCACCAGTAACATATCCTGACGCATCACTGAGCAAGAAGACAACAGCACCCATCAAGTCTTCAGGACGACCCATCTTACCCTGAGGGACGAGAGAAGTCCATTGCCTGTATAGATCCGGGTTGTTGTCAATGATCTGCTTGGTGAGGGCAGTGAACATGTAACCCGGGCTGATGTTGTTGACTCTGATGTTGTGCTGAGCCCACTCGACTGCGAAAGAAGACACCAAGTGTCTTACTGCTGCCTTGGAAGCATTGTATGGTGCTTGGGGTTGGGGAACATTGACAATGGAACCAGACATACTGCCGATGCAGACAATGCTGCCAGCAGCCTTGCGACCCATCAAGTGCTTCGCTGTCTCCACGCAAAACAAGTATGTACCATCGACGTTGACACCCCAGAGTTTTTTCATGCGGTCGTACGGGTAGTTTACAGCATCCACATTCTCGCAGAAACCAGCAGATGTGACGAGACCATCAACCTTGCCGTGCTCTTTGACGATGGCTGAGAACGATTCGGATACAGAATCTGGGCTGGAAACATCGGCGTAGTGGGCAGTAACTAGAGGTTTTCTAGAATACAATCAGATAGAGCAAAAAAGATCGTGAAAATGAGTCGACATACCGGTCTGCGCCAGGGTTCTCGTCTTGCCAGACTTTCAGAATAGTCCCGGCAGACTTCTTCGCTTCCTCAACTTCGCGTAATCAGCATAGTTGGCATCTGGGTGAAAGCGGGTGTACATACTGTTCATATCGACGATAGCAACATCAGCACCACTGATGACCATTGCTTGTGCCATGACCAATCCCAATCCACGAGCACCACCTGTGATTACACATGTCTTGCCTTGTAGAGAGAATGTAGCCAGTGTGGGAAGAGCATGCTCCCCACCTCGACCACGAACAGGCTTACTGCTAGGCTGATCTTTCTCTTCTGGATGTTGGAAAGAGACGCTCCCGTCAGTCCTGGCCAAAGAACCTTCGTGGTCGCCTGATGCGCCAGCTGGTGCAGCAGTCGTCGCCTTTTCAAGCTCCTCCTCTGATGGACGTAGTAATGATCGCGACGTCGTTAATGTGCGAGCATTGTGTGAGATTTTGTTGGAAATTGGTGAAGCTCGAGGCGAGCTCTGCGTGACGCGAGCAGTGCTGCGGATGGCTTGACGAAGGGCTGATGACTTGAACATGGCTGATAGATAGTCGAAGTAGTATTTTTAAGAGCAGAGATATGGCAAGAAGAAACGTAATAGGCGCGGCCAGTGAAACGTTGTTAAATGTCAAGAAAACACCATTGGAGATGACGTGGGTTCGGAGTTATCTGTCTCCGCCACGTGCCACACTCTCTGTCGCGCCTGTCTCAGATGTGTTTGAGCTTTGAATTACCACCATCAACATCGAATCATGTCCTAACAGCTTCGGCAGAGAAGAACACTTCGATACTATCGCTGCCTTTGAGATAGTCCACTGTGTCCGCGTCCAATTATTGACGTCCTTGAACGACGCACCCAGCAGTTATGCTACCACTCGACCTCTATTTGATCACTTTCAACTGTGGCCGCACTATCATTGACATCAAGTCATTCAGTCAAAGCCTATTCCAAGCTTACAAGGGGCAGGATGGTCTTCCTGATATCATCTCAATTTCACTACAGGAAATCGCGCCAATCGCTCATGCTTTCCTTGGTGGTTCTCTGTTGAGGCCGTATTACGACGCTATCATCGAGGCAGTGAAACTTGCGGCTGGACCAAGAGCCTCGTATGTAGAGGTCATACGCCACAATGCTGGCATGACTGCTATTGTGGTTCTAGTCAAAACCAGCGTCATGAATCAGATACAGCTGGTACAAACAGCTGACATTGGCGTCGGCGACTACGGTCTAGGCAACAAAGGGGCAGCAGGCGTACGCGTCTTTCTTAGTCAAAATGTTGATGCTTTGGACCAAATACCTCTCACGTTCGTTTCGGCGCATCTTGCCCCGCATGAAGACGCGGTCGAGCGCAGGAACAAGGACTGGAATAACATTGTGAGCAGCTTAGTATTCTCAAGCGGAACCGGACTTAGCGAAGATCATGCGAAAACCGGTGACAGCGGTGGCAATATTGTAGAGGCGGAGCCTCTGCTACAGGAGGGCAATGGCGAGAATAGTGCTTTCAACACATCATCATCTGGCATCTTCAACAACTACCCTCTGTACTTTAGTGGCGATCTTAATTACCGCGCCAGTGATGTCTCGCCCAAGATTGATGATCATCAGCAATTCCCTCAGCCAGTCACTGACTCATCCAAACCACAGCACTATTCCCATCTCCTGAAACGAGATCAACTCTCGCGAGAGCGCAATGCTGGCAGGACTCTTCACTCTCTGACTGAGGCCCCTATTGAGTTTCCACCGACTTACAAGTACGATGTTGACAGGTATTCAAAGCTGACCTCGGAAGAGCCTGACACCTGGTATTGGGCTAAGCACAGACAACCGAGCTGGTGTGATCGCATTCTATATTCTTCATATCTGTCTACAAGTGCTGTCAAGATGTTGTCGTATTCGTGCATGCCGCTTCAACCAAGTTCAGATCATCGACCTGTTGGTTTGGCTGTTCAATTGGATATGCAGAGAGCAGAGTCACAGTCGCAAGATTACAAGTCGCCTTTCTCACTGAATAGTCAATGGAAGTCGCAGAGAAGTGCGGCTCGTAAGCGAGAGCTAGTGGTGGGTTTGGGCGCTTATCTAGGACTCACTAAGGAAGGTAGGATGATTTTGATCGCCACGACTATCGGCGTCTTGGGTGTTTGGCTTGTTAGTCGAAGTCTAGCGTTATGATGGGTGGAATTTCTGAGAAATATGAGGCAGGTGCGAAAGTCAACTCCGTAGGTAGTCACGATCGAGCATTTGCCCGGTAAACAGACGATGAACTCGAAGCAAAGTCTCGTACTCTCAACTTTTGATTCATAGTTATCATCACAGCCACACCACTTTTGACTTTGTCTTATCACAGTCGCATCAATCAATCATTGGCACATCATATATATCGCTTACCACTGTCTATCATCATGGTCCTCTCGAGGAAAGAACAACGAAAGCTCAACAAGTCGCTCAAATCAACCACACGAGGTCCAACCAAGAGCATCCCCATTCCAAAGAAGACTACCAACGAACTGTTTCCTGCAACTGTCGAAATACTGACTAACCCCTTCCATCCCCTATTCACACCACAATCTCCTGCCGAGCTGCCGCCGAAGGCTACTACCGTTAGTGATCTGATCACCTCGGCGAGGTCCTCAAGAGCTGGAAGTGATGCAACAACTCCCGCGGTGACTTATATCCCACCCGCGTTCAACGAGACGAGAAGAGATTCAGTACTTGACGATAATGACGATGACAACAAGAGACAAAGCTTGCGCTTTTCTACGCGGGAGCTGGTAGCCAGTATCGTTGACAACACCTACGCAAACGACGCGGACGTTTCCAACTTCGGTGCCACCGAAAGCTATCAATCCGACAGCTTTGGTTATAGGTCAGATTTCGAAAATGCCAATTACAGCCAATATCATGCATTCTCCTCGCGTCCAGTTGATGTCGAGCGCGCGTCCCGATCGTCCTCGATTACCTTCACAACCATATCTACTGCAAGACCAAGCCCAACTTTTGGGTTTGCGCTTTTCCGTCCTACCAAGGCAGCAGTAGAAACTCCAGAAGAACATCAACATAGCAACGCACAAAAGCCTATTTCGACAAAACTTGTGACTACAAATTCGTCTTCCTCTGCGCTCAGTGAATCTGAGCGTCGACCAGGCGTCGGTTTCCGCTCAGATTCGACGACTTCTCTTATATTTCCGCTGGACTTACAAAATAACGATGACTTCCAGGAACACAGCACAGTGAGATACAACCCAATGTCTGGTCAAGAAAGAGCGTCTGGAGTTTCGTCATCAATATACTCATCAGGACTACTCGAAATGCAGGTCGTCACAAAGTTGCCTAATGGTGATGTGACCGTCGAAGATTGCAGTTCTGTTGGAACCAATTCACCTGTATCATGTGCCTGGAATACTGGCAATGGATACTACATACCATCACCTTCCGCTGTTCAGAGTCTCGCCGATATTCCCTTCGAGCGACTTCGTATTGGGATCATCCAGGGTGTTAACGCAGACGGACATCCCTGTACTCCCAGAATTCCACCTTTGGCTAACGCGACCAATGGTCACACTGTACTTGGCAGTCTTGGTCACCTTCGACTTCACGGTGATGAATCAAATGGAAGATCAACCCTCTCTAACAGTTCTGGCTCTCAAACCAACGGCCTCGGGCAACCTGACTACGACGGAGACTACCTATCTCCCGAAGAAAGATGTGCCGAGACTGGAACATTATTTCCCCCTGAACCCACACCAGAAGTGATTTCTGGCACCCTTTTCAGCGAACCACTCAAAAGTTATGAGCATTTTCCACTCGAAGCACCCCCACCACGTACTGCCTCGCGATCTCATGCTATTCGCGAGGGCAAAAAACCTGCTGACGTCACGACTGCCGTATTTGCCCCGGACGAGGATTCCATATCGGCTCAGCATGTTCCGACATACCCTCCTTACCATTCAGCAGAAGAATTGTCGACTCGAGTAAAGGTAAGACCATTTCCTTCTTCGAACTCAGGAAGAACATGCGGCAATACACACGTGATGCATGATACGCCACCCAGAAGTGATCGAGACAGTGGTGAAGAATATGACATCAGTGATTCAATTCCATCCCTTGATATTGGCGAGGAAAGTGATATTAGCGATTCTGTGTCCTCCCTTGATATTGGTCGTCCTATTGGAGCCATCAATGCAGCTCTACTTGCTCGGCACAAAAAAGAGCAGCGCGAGAAAGCAGCGGCACGTCAGGCAGCTTGGGAAGCTCGCGAAGAACGATTCAAACTTGAGCGGGAGCTACAGCGCGCAGTACAACGTCGAGAGCTGTGCTGGGCCAATAGACCGGCGGGCGTCGTTTTGCACCCAAATGATAAAGTTGCATCAGCACCGACAGATGCAAAGGTAATTCTAGCCACTTCCCGTCTCGTACTAATGATGGTTCCGCCCTGCTGTGATATCTTGTCGTTGTGTTCTGCTTGTGCGCGTTCTGCACAACGCGGCATTGTTGCGTTTCAGTTGTTGCTTGCGACATGTTTTCACCTTCTCAGTTTCACATAAACGAACATACGCTAACTTCACCTCTTAGACCTCTCAGACCTCGAGCAACATATATAGCTCACCAGTATATAGCTCATTGAGCACCGGATATCGCTCAGTCTCGGCTTCTGGTTCCAGCCGAAGCTACCTTACTTCTGCTGCCCAGGTAGTCACGGCTACTGCAGGCAGTGCATCTGTGCCAGAGGCTACAATTGCGGCCCCACCTCGAGCTCAGTCTTCTGAACACGACGATGACTCCGAACTGGAGCTCTTTCAGAATGTCAAAGACTTGTCTTCAGCTTTGGCTGGTATGACGACCAGTGTACGCAAGATCGAAGCGCAGCTCTATGCCAAGTCTCGGGCATCAACTCTTGCCAGAGTAAAGACATCTATTCCATTCACTGGTATGGCTAATCCTAAACTCGATTCTGCCTCTCCCTCAGTCACTGGCATCGCTGGGTCTCTTGCGCCGTCTGCTACGACAACCGCTGCGAAATCCAACATTGTGTCAACGGAGGACGTCATTCGCCGCCTCAGCTCGAGCTTTGCCCGCCCTCGCTCCCCCATCCTCATCGTTGAAGATACTGTCCAGCCTCCACCCACCAAATCTGCCGCGGTTGATCTTGAGCGAAAGTCTATTTTCACCAAGATCGATGGTCCCAAGGATAGCTATGCACACATCATGCCTGTCTGGTTGCGTCATGAGATGAGGAAGCACGATGAATCGAACGTTCTGCCACTCCTTGAACCATCTCCTACGTACAAGAAACAACATCCAACCTTTCCAGATGGCACTCCTGTACCTTCACGCTTACTCACTGCAGAAAGCGACGACCACCAAATTCCAGCAGACTGGAGGCATATTGTTGAAACTGTTCTTGGCAAGCTGCCCGGAGAACCGCTTACAGAAGCTGATAAGGAGATCATCTTCCAGCTTGTTAAGGAAGGATATATTGTGCCTCCGCCTATGTCTATCAGGCCTGACGTCTGGAAGCATGGGGAGGGCGATGATGTTCCTAAAGGTTCGACACGCGCTACTTATACCCCTGGGTGGCATCTTAGGACCAAGGAGGAGTGGATGGTCTGTCTCAGGGCTTTTGAAGACTTGCACAAGAACGGTGGAGATGAGGGCGAACGTGCTGGCAAGTGAGCGAACTACTTAGGACGGCTTACACATACTGGCATCATTCAACATACATGCCTTCTGGACTTGCATCATTCAACATGGTGCTGATGAGATGTCCTGAGTGAGGGGGCGCATGATAAGAGAGGTGATTGATAAGTTGGAGTCTTGGGTCTGTTATTGTTACGTTTTGTGCTTTCTGGCTTTCTACTTGGTCACTTGGTTGGTACATCTGTGTCAATCATGGGGGCCCAGTGAGATGCTCTTCTTAGTGTTATATCTTGGTTTGTGCTTTTTTGTTTCTGCTGCTGGGTTACTTGATTGATACTGGATGTGAATCGTGATTGATTGGTGGTATGCTTTGGTTAGTGCTTTCACTAGTATGTAATTAATCAATCAATCAATAAAAGTATGTTTCCTCACATTGAGCATCGTCAGCAAGATGAAGTCTTGGTTCAGTTTGTGAAAAGAGGTCAAAGTGGTTATTTGGTCTGCATCTTAGAGTGTTAAAAGCGCTTCAACGGGATCTAGGTTCGGTCCATGTTGTCGAACAAGACAATCATTGGCCTTCATCATGCATTCATTGACCTCATATAACATTACCCAGGTCATTCATAATCTATACATGCCCGGTCAATGCTTTTACCAGTAACGCAAGCGCCATTCAATGCTAATGCAGACTACTCTTCCATACCATACCATGCTAATACCTCCTTGTCCCTGCCAGCTCTTTCATTTACCCATTGCCTCTCCCTGCCACCATCCTCGTCACGCGCCACCCAACCCAGCACAAAAAGCCAGATACCAAGTCCGACTAGCACCACCATCCAGCCAGCTATCATCAAAGTTCGATTGCGCAAAAAACGCATACGCACTCTTCGGATCCACCAGCGCCAAATTAGCATACAATATTCCCCTCCAACCACCCGCTACAGCATCCACACGTCCATTATCGAAGTACGTCGTCCATTCCTGTGACACAAAGGCTGCTGGTCGTGATAGGCTCGAGGCAGGTGATAGAGGCAGCATGTGGATGCCTTCGATGTATTCAGGATTGTTGCCGAAGTACGTCGTGTGGTCGATTTTGTTCTCGAAGATGATGCCGGAGACTTTGTTGGGTAGGATCTGAGCGGGCTCGACTGTATTGTTGTTTTGGAGGAGATAGTAGTTTGATAGTGAGCGTGCTTGGATCGCGAGCTGGAGGTTGCCTCTGGCTTCTAGATTGGGGTCGCCAGTCACTTTGCCCCACATCTTCATGGCGTAGAGGGAGAAGGTGTCTTCGGATGATGACTCTTGATTCTTGCCGTCTGCGGAGGCGAAAAGACCGGCTGCCCAGGAATGGCCGTGATACCAATCGAACATGCGAGAGAAAGGGAAGTAGCCATCAGTGCTTACTGGATTGGCGTAATCGCGGACTAACATATTGACCCACTCCTTGTTTGTGCCTTCTGTGAGCCAAGTTTGGTCAAGGTAGCCGATGACGGCGGCAGTGTAGACAAAGTAGCCATAGTGGAAGTGATGGTCGTTGTAGTAGGTGTTTCCAAAATCGGCATATGGATCGTTCAAGGTGTAACCAGCGGACGAGACGACACCACCCCAGGCTGAATCATAGACCAGTGGATAGGGCTGGGTGTTGTTGACGAAGACGTTGAAGTTGTCTTTGAGCTTGAGTAGACCGGCCGAAGCAAGACCAGTGTTGTTTCCGAGATCGTTGACAGCATAAATCATGGCAGCGTACTTAGCAAGTCCTTTGCCGGAGTAGTACATACTACCAAGGGCCACCGTGTTCGCATACATGTCTTGACCAAGCTCAGAAGTGGCAACTTGGTTCATGAGTGTAGCAACATCGTCAGAAATTGAGTCGACACTTCCTGAAGTGGAAGTCCAAGGTGCGAAGCTCATTGACTGTGGGAGATCGTTCTCAACCAACGTCCATGAGTTTCCGACTATTCCAGTAGCGGTACCCTTAGTGGTTGTCTGAAGCTGAATGCCAGTCATCAGAGTTGCAGCGGCCTGACGCTTGGCACGTCTTGCATATGGCGAGCTGACGATAGATTGAACATGATGAGGAAGAGCAAACATGAGCAATGGCCGTGCGATGTTACCCCCCTTCGTCCACGACAAGGTGTAACTACCAGTCGTGCCAGAAGCGGTACCAGAGACGGAACCGCTAGTAGGATAAACACCAGCTGAGCCGTCGAAGATTGGGAGGTTAGCGCTGGAACCTCCAGGATTCTTAGCAATCTGAATCGTGCCCGAGAATGGTTGGTTCGCTTGAATGGTGGTAGGATTAAGGAGTGTTAGGACGGGAAGCGGCTCATTGGCGATAGGCGTCACGTAGATGAGCCAGAAATGACCATCGCTAAGTGCGACAATGTATCTCGCTGTGTTGTCATGCACCAGTCCTCCGTACAATAGGCTGTTGCAACCAGTGCCAGTCTGGATAAGGGGCGTGCCAGCGTTGTAGAGTCCCGTCACGAAACCCATGCCCTGGACGAGAGGAAAGGTAATGATAGGTGTCAGTCCACCACTGACTGCTAGATTAACATTGGCAGAGAAGCCTTGGAGGGAGTCCATAGTCAAGCTTGTTGAATTGCCAAGCTCCAGCGCCGACAAGATCATATTATTGATGCCAAGCGGATTGACTAATGCAGTCGGCGTGTTTGTCACGCTGTTGCTGCCACTGAAAGCGTATTGACTGGCCTCCACGTGAGATATGCTAAGTCCCCAACTCATTGTCGGTTGTCCTCCTCCTCCTAGCCATTGTACGGAATAGGGGTGCGTCCAAGTTGCATCGAGACGAGATCCGAGAAAAAAGTTGGCGTAGAACTTGTTTGTTTCAATGGGACTGCCCTGGACCGCAATACCTTGACGCGCGGCGCCGTGATCGGCACGGGAATTGATCTGAGGAGGGGGAGACTCGGTTGCGATCGCGACGAAGATATTATTGGAAGTGGCCGCCGTCGGCATGAGCGGCGCACTGCTGGTGGAAATGACGTTTGAGCCAGTGGTAATGAGCGAAAGTGTTCCGGTTGCGCTGCCGACGGTGGTAGGAAATGGTTGCGAGCTTTCGTGGCCGGTAGTATTGAGACTGGTGATGACAGTCTAAAAAGATATATAATTAGGATCGAGGGCTTAATAATACTTTGTATGCGGAGGTGTAGTGGTGAGACATGAACAGGAATTTTGATGTATAATGTCATTTGTTTCTGAATGTTGAAAAAGGCAAGCACGACCTGAAGTTTCCTTTCGAAACCCAAAAAATGCAGCATTGTTCTGAGATCACAAATTTAACTTACTCCAGAGTCCGTTGTAGTCATCGAGGACGTAACACTTTGGACTTGTGATGTGGTCAAGGTCGTCATCACGGTGTTCTCGCCAGAACTTTGTGGCACAATTGTTGAAGGCGCAGGCATCACTGCTGACGAGACTATGACCTCAGTTCCGAATGTCACTGATACTGAAGAGAGACTCGACGAGATTGAGGTAGACACGCTCGATGGTGACGTCGCAATGCTAGATGTAGTTGCTGGTGGGCCATTCAAGCCCTTTGGATCGATTGTGACCGTTTCGTACACTACCCCAGTGACCGTGAAGGTCCTCTGTGATGTGCATACTGAGGATGAAGAAGGAGTTGCAAGCGGTGTGAAAGTGGACGATTCGGGTGATTCGTAGATGAGACTGCCAGACGTGAAGGCGATGGAATCCTCTGGTGGTGCCTGTGCGGCAGGGTGTGGCAATGCAGCTGTGAATGCAATCTGTAAGGTTAGTGCTTTTAATGAGAGACTGGCTTTCATTGTACGAAAAGTGAGTGTGATGACGGATGAGGAGAGGAGTGGTGGAGGAGTGGGAAGAGAGGGGAGCAGAGAGGGTGTGTGTGAACGTGAAGAGGTTATAGATGAAGAAGAAAGAGTTTGCTTAGGGAGTGTAGGAGTGGAAGAGAGTGAAATGTCCGCCTCTAAGAATTAAGCTGTTCTGGCGTTCCTATGAGTTGGCAGAGAAGGTGGAGAGGATCGAGAAGTTCACAATGGCCTTTCTTGAGCTGTAACTTATGGGTAGGGGAGCAAAGGGTGAGGGGACGATAAGTGGCGCGATGAGCTTGGTATGAGAAAGAGATTTGAAGAGATGAAGTAGATGTAGAATGCAGCAAGCTGAAATTTCAAGAATGTGAGCAATGCAGAGCACTTCAGAGTATTCTACCGCAAGGTATATCCAGCGCTCTGAAAATCGTTGAGAGTCAAAGAGAAGATGCTGTCAAGGGCGACGTGTCAATCGTCGTCATTGTGCATTTCTTTCGAGCTCGTATCGCAATGCACGTTGCTCCAGATTAAGGACGAAAGAAGAAGCACACGGTGGCGTTGGTGTCCTCTTTTGAGGTATGTAGCCACAACAACCGCGACAACCGCGAGCTCACAATCCTCCGAGACCTTTATTTCGGTCGAGGAATGCATGCTATTGCTTCTCTTGTCTTCCGCCGAGACCCGATAGCCAAGTTGTTCTTAGCAAGCTTGACTTCGTGAGATCGACCAGTGGTTGAGGTGGTTGTCGTTGTCGGAGACCTTGCCATCGCGGCACATCAACAACCGTGAGCACGAGCGCAATCGGTTGCTCTCTATTCAGCACTTATGTGGCGCAAGCTGTAAGACCTTAGATGTGTTACGATGTGTAAAAGTCAAGAGGAGGGGAGAAGTGTAGAAATGATTTGCCACTTTGATCAAGCTAAAATAGGTTTCAGGTTGTGGCACCAGGCCCTTTCCAAAATGCTGACACTAAATGATGAAAACCTCTAAACAATAACATCTCTGCCTGTCGCTCCTTCTCATGACGCTCATCTAAGCAAAGTAGTTGGGACGCTGGGTTCGAACCAGTCCTCCTTCTGCCACTCCCCTTGTGCCTTGCGCTTACTGGTCATCTCGAACATTGGCAAGGCCTTGGGCTTAGTAGTTCGAGTCCTTCGTGGTGATACCAAAAGATTGGTGGACCGTGCTGTCAGTACTGGAGGTCGCACAGTCTCCTGCTTCTGTACATCGTTTTCAACTTCTGGTGCATGATCCAACGTCCTCTTCTTCGCCGGCTTTGTGTACTCAGTTCGGCAAGTTCGCTCGTCAGTAACATCTGTAGCGGGCTTCTTTTCCACGACTATTTCTTCCTCCTGCTCTTCCTCCTGCTCCGCGAACTTGGCCTCTACCTTTCGCTTCTTCTGCTTCACAAGTATGGTCGACTTTGGCTCTACCGTGTCAAAGACCTGTTGGTCTGCTGGAGGCTGTGTTATTGGCACGTCAGGACGCTCATCATCACAACTACTCTTCGCGGTCTTCTTCTTGGCAGATTTTGTAGCTTTGACGATGACTTCATGCGTGTCCCGGGTTTTGGGTGGCCTTCCTCGCCGCTTGGGTGCTGTGACCTCTTGTGCTATCTCACTAGACATTTCACCGGCTCTTGAGGTGTGATGGATTGTGGACTCTGTACTTCCAATGGCTGCCTCCACGCTCGCCGACAACGGCTTCGCAGCCGCCTCTGCTGGCCTACCTCTTCTTGGCTTTGTGCTCAATACTTTCAGGTCAGGAGTGGCTTTTGTTGTCACAGGTTCCTTGACTGAGGCTGGTCTAATTTCTATGTTGGTAGTGGCTTGGATCTTGACCTTTGGCGGCCTACCGCGACGTCTGGGTTGACTGTCCGTTCTCTTTACTGTAACATCCGGACCATGTTGAACTTCATCTGTCAATGTCTCTCTCGCCGATTCTGTTGTCGACTTGTTATCTCCATATGGTTCAGCAGCCGATGTAACAGGCTGTGACACATGATGTCCGAAATTGCTTTCAAGCTCGCTTTCAGGTTGCACCTTGCATGGTGCTGCGGCCTTCTTAGCTCGACTGGGTGGCCCAGTCCCAGCGGCAGAGTCGACCGCCTTCTTAGGTGGACGTCCTCGTCGTTTTGGCACTTCGTTTGAGCTCTCCTCCATTTCGTTATTTGATGATTTATGCCTCGTTACACTATCTTGGTTGACTCGTGCCTCTTCATCTTTCCGATTAGTTGACTGGGATGATGTGGAATTCATTGCCTCAGCTTGCTTGATTGTGCCCTTCATTTTCATTGGCCGACTGTCCTCTTCCCCATCCGACTCTGCATAACGAGGTGCTTGGCCTTCACGCCTGCGTCCTCGCACGGTGTGTTTCTCAATATTGCGATCGCGTTCCTCGATCGCAACGCTCTCCTCTTGGTTGTCCTGCTGATCTTTCGGGCTTGTCGTCGCCTGTTCTGTCTGTGCAGTTTGTTTCTTTCTTGCTAGCCGTTTTGAAGCAGGTGCTGTCACCTTCATATCTCTGGTTGCCTGCTCTAGGTTTATTTGGTTTGTTGTCTCCGATTTCTTGCTTGATTCAGCATCACGCCCAGACTTATCCTGTATGATCTCATCGTGGTCACCAGAGCTTGCAACTGTCTTGAGCGCTTCGCCAGCAAGCCCCTCGGTACTGAGCTTCTTAATCTTGGTAATGCGTTGTCTTTTAATCGCCTCCTTCTTCTCTTTAGCAGGACGGCCACGCTTGGCAGCTTTTGGCTGGTCAACTAAGGTGATCACAGCGATCTCATGCAGATTTTTCGCATCGCTTCCAGCATCCCGAATGACTTCATCTGCTCTCTGTACTGGCACTTCCACAGTCTTCCGTCTCTTCGAGCTCCGAGCTGTACCCTCGCCTCTGGTGGCTGCTGTTCCTGGTCGTTTTCTCTTGGGACTCGCTGCTTTCCGGGCTGCCTCGGGGTTGAAAGCGTCTACGATAGGTACTGGCTGCTGCGATGAGAGTGTCGTAGGTGACTTCTCCTCAGGCGACGTCTTCTGCGGAGATGACTTCTTAGGTGACTTGCGAGGCGATTTCTTGGGTGATTCTCGTGGTGATCGAGCTGTGGCAGTCGTAGGTGGAGGTAGAGAAGGTGGGAAACTGCTGAAGCTGAAGCCAAATGTCGCTGTCTTCAGTTCTCGAGCACTGATAATGGTCAGTCTTGTCGTTGCTAGGCTGTTGTTTACAGTAAACAATACCCGGCACCGCGTTGTCGCATGAGATGTCGCTCATGGCGGTCCTCTGCGACAATTGTTAGTCATTGATAGGTAGCGATAGAATACTCCCTGCTCACCTGTGGACATCATCGTCGGTGCACAAGTCGATGCGAGGTTGTTGTTGAGGAATAAGTGTGCCCGTCTGGAGTAGAACCGAAAGGGTATGATCACGTGCACCGGAGCTGAAACCGCCTGTCTTTAGAAAAAAGTTACCTCGTTCAAGCGTTGCAGACACAAACAGCATCCTCCTCTTGCGATCTACCCAGCATGGACACAGCACCTCCGCCCTTACGCTTCACGGGTCACAAGTATCTCACCCAACGCCTCGTCCTCTCCACCCTAACTGGTCGTCCTGTACGCATTTCCCAGATCCGCCCTAATTCTCCCTCGAACCCAGGTCTTGCATCGCATGAAGTCTCCTTCTTACGCCTCCTCGAATCAATCACAAATGGCGCTGCGATTGAGTTTTCGTACACAGGAACGACAATGGTATATAAGCCAGGTCTTCTCACTGGAAGTGTGAACGGTTATGGTGCGAACGGAGGAGTTATACGCCACGAACTACCCGAAGGATGTAGAAGAGGTATCAGCTGGTTTTTGATTCCCTTGTGTCTTCTGGCGCCCTTCTCGAAAGCACCGGTGAACGTGATCTTCACTGGACCTGGAGCTATCACATCTGCGACACCAGCTGGAGACGTATCCGTAGACACCGTACGGACAGCAATACTACCACTCTACAAGCAATTTGGCATTCTTTTGAACATAGAACTGAGGATAATAAGACGGTCTTCTCCCGGATATAATGGTGCAGGTGGAGCTGGAGAAGTGCAACTTGTCTTTGGACATCAAGTACGATTGCCAAAGACATTACATCTGGTCAACGGAGGACGTATCAAGCGGATTCGCGGTGTAGCTTATGCAACTGGTGTCGCTGCAGCAAACAATGCTCGCATGATTGAAGCAGCAAGAGGAGTCTTGAACGCCTACGTACCGGATACGTACATTTTCTCTGACGTTTCATCTGCGCCATATCTCCCATCGAACGACAAAGCCAATCCCAATAACCGCCGCAAAACTGGTGTTGGCTTCGGCATGGCTCTCGTCGCTGAATCCTCTACAGATTGTCTATTTTCCGCCGACTTAGCATCGCCAACGTCCGGTGGTGTGGCACCAGAAGATATCGGACGACAGTGCGCCTTGCAATTGCTGGAAGCTGTCTCGAAAGGTGGATGTGCATCTGATATTGCCGCAACCAGCATGCTCATTCTGATGGCCATGGGCAGTGAGGATGTTGGCAGAATCCAGCTTGGCAAGGACGTCCTTGGAACTGAAAACACGATCGCGCTGGCTCGAGATCTGCAGACATTTGGCGCCAGTGGTTGGGCTTTGCGTGATGCTCCTGACAAGAAAGATGAGATCATTGTCACGGTCGTGGGTAAGGGTGTGGGTAATGTTGGAAGAAAGATTGCTTGATCAATTTACACACACGACGAAGCCTAATCACCTGGATTAGTCCTGTAATCGTTCCAGAAAAGACTCACGAAAGCTTATTTTGGAACACTGGACTAGACGTTTCGACCTCGACTGCACTCTGAGCGCACCACGTCCATCACGAGACAGGTCTTTCTGAGCGCATAAGCTACTTCTGAGCACACGACAGAAATATCTATATAAGATGCTTGACCCTACGATGGTCCAAATGGATTCAGAAACACTTCTGGCTTGTGACTTCAAATTCGGCCTGCTGCACACTCCAAACTGTGCTGTTCTCCCGGTACTACACACGACCAGACTTTACAACCACTCACCTTACTTTCTACAATCACAACGCAACGAGGTACATTTCTACTATCACAAAGACCGATTTCAACCAAACACTAACACCCACTGCAGAAAATCATATCAAAATGGCTTACCCTACTTACGACAACCTCACCTACTGCTCCATGGCCTTCACCGACCCAACACTCCCCTCAAGCTCCAGCTCGAGCACACACTCCACAATCTCCACCACAAGCACCACAATCTCCTCCTACCACGAACAACAGGTCTTCGAACAACTTTACAGCACCCCTTACGCCCAAGTCATCCGAAGAGAGTTTGGCGAAGCCACATACCAAGTCGAGCTCCTCCGCCTCGAAGCATGTGCATTGAGGAAGCAGTTGGCGAAGAAAGCGAGACGGAATAAATGGCTGAGTGTGCAGATCGCTTGTGAGGAGGAGAAGAGGAGTGTGGTTAAGGGATGGATGAGGCTGAAAGCTGCTGTTGAGATTTTGTATACGATGAGGGCGGAGTGAGCTGGATAGTGAAGCTTCTCACACACTGCAAAATATTGCCTCTGCCTGAGTGGTTCACTTCGCGCGTCTTTCAGGACGATCGAATACAGAGGAAGCGATGGAAACAGAAAGTGACCTGGATTACAGCTGTCACACAACGTCGAGCGATGGAAAAGATGAACAAGCGACCTGGACAAAACACACCTGCTGGTTCATACAATTCGAACATGAAACACGCACTCTTGAGTTATACCTCAGCTTTACACAACCAAACTAGCCGCTACGACAAAAAGATCCCAAAGGATAATGATAGAGCGGTGAAGGGTATTTGCTGGAGGCCCCAAATGGCAGCTTGAATGCCACGATGCTCGGGGCCAAGCACACGACAACTATACGCGACGAGGTGCGAGCGGAACTGATATTGGTATGGGAGGAAACTTTACAACAGGACGGAAGGAAAGCTTTGTGGATTACGGAAGACCTGCGCGCTCGTGACATATCAGCGGTCAAAAAGAGGTTTGTCTATCTAGCAAGAGTCGTCTGATTGAGTACGTAAGACGGATGAAGCAATCAATTTCAGCACTAAAGCTTTGACCTTCCTGTACAATGTAACCATTTCCACTCTTTAGAGTGTGGCCGTGAGACAGACGTGCAAAGGGTTGTGTGCGAGTTCTCGACCTTTTACAGTGCAATGTCCTGAGCTGTTTGTTGGTGATAGCAACAAGTAACCAGGAGTTTTGCTTAACTCGCTCTGCGAGCCAATGCGTAGCCTGTACGGCGAGCGGGTCACCATCCGATAGCTGTTTTGTGAATGGACGAAGCTACACCGAAAGTTGCAGCCGGCCGTACTGGAAAAACGCGGGTGGTTTAATGCAGTACCTCTTTACTTCAGCCATACACGTGTGACATCCACCACGGATTGCTACCTTACGCACGTTCGCCGTGACCACGATGGACGACTGTGTCCGAGCTGGTCGAGTATATAAGATGCTTGCCTCTACACGTATCTAGGAGCTGCTCTGAATGCACTCACTCACACCTACATTACACAACAATCCGCCAACTCTGACATCGTTCTCACTCTGCAATACAGTCTCCAGGTAACAGACATTCACCTCAATCGCACAACATGCCCAACTTCAATCCAGCCAAGGATATACCCAGCCTTGCTGGAAAGGTAATCTTGATAACAGGAGGAACCGCAGGTAAGAAGCCCTAAGACCCAAAAAAAAGCAGATCATGTCAATATGTGTTTTCGCAAAAATATTCACATTCCCAATCCTCCAGGGCTCGGTGCAGGCTCAGTCTCAACCCTCGCCGCCCACAACCCCGCGCACATCTTCTTTACCGGCCGCAACCAGACCACCGCCTCCGCCCTAATCTCCCGCGTTGAAAAGGCCAACCCAACCGTCAAAATCACCTTTCTCAAAAGCGACATTTCCTCCCTTGCTTCAGTCAAAGCAGCCGTGGCAGACTTCACCTCGCAGTCCAGGCGCCTCGACATCTTGATGCTTAACGCTGGTGTTATGGCGCTCGACAGCGCTGTCAGCGTCGATGGCTACGAAATCCAGTTCGCGACAAACCATCTCGGGCATGCGCTTCTGGTCAAGCTCCTCCTTCCGTCCATGCGCGCTACCAAGCAACTGCCCGGCGTCAATGACGTTCGCATCGTCAACCTCACATCACAAGCGTACCAGCTCGCGCCTTCAGGCGGCATCGAGTTTACGACGCTCAAGTCTCCACAGCCGGACTTGGGCTCGTGGCTCACCTTTGGCGGCAAATGGGCGCGCTACGGCCAGAGCAAGCTCGCGCAGCTTCTGTACTCGCAGGAGCTGGCGAGGCGTTGTCCCGACGTTACCAGTGTGAGTGTGCATCCTGGATACATCAAGACTGGGCTGTTTGACGCTGTGCCATTTCTCACGGCGCTGCCGGTGTTGCTGGTCGGTATCGGACGCTTTTTGCCTGTGGAGCAGGGACATTGGACGCAGTGCTGGACTGCGACGGTGGACAAGGAGAAACTGGTGAATGGAGAGTATTACGAGCCTGTTGGTGTGATTGGTAAGAGATCGACCGCGCTTGCAAAGGATGAGAAGGGTGTTCTGGCGAAGCAGATATGGGAATGGACCGAGCAGGAGCTGAAGGCTTGGGTTTGAAGGTGGTTGGTGGCGGTGTGAAGCTGTCCTAGAACAGAACAGTTCAATGAAGCGACGAGTCCAATAGGCGTGGGAAACGGAATGGTTGATTTCAGGTGTTTGTGGCGATGCTGTCTAGCGGAAGACTGATTGGGAGGGCTGTGAGGGGTACCGAGGGTGCCTGAGGGTCTGATCGATGTCCTTGAGCAGGTCGAGATCCTTGAACTGGATCAATCGAAATGCGTCGGACGGCTGACGTCTGGAGGAGACCTTGTACGGGCCGTGCGGATTGCTGAGACAGACGGAATGATGGAGCAAATGCACAGTACGATCCAATGCAAGGTCTTGAGGGCCTAGATGTTGCAGGACCCAAAGCAGCCTGAAAATATCCCCCATGAACGGTCATGTCTTCCATCGATGATGTCCGTTGTTTCTGTCCTTGCCGACTTGCATATCAAATTGTTCTCTTCATCACGCCGAATCGCCTTCAGTTGAGGGGTCGACAGACATATGACTGGGGTGCTAGAGTGATAATGTTATAAATGTACTCCGAAGATCCACACACGCGTCTATCAAGGTTAGCTAATGAATTGTTGATCGTGTCAAGCGTTGCATTCATGTTGGGGGTGGGGGTGGTTTGAAGGACTTGTTGTTTTAGTTAACTCTATTGACAGCTGACGTGTTGTTCTTCTGTTCACCAAGGAACCTTCCGAACATAGCTGCCATGATTACGTCGTGTTGTTGAGCTTGTTGTCTTCGAGCGAAATGATCCTCAAGCTGTTTATTCCAGTACGTCTACCTGCCTATCTGCTGCAAAAGACCATAATCCTCGCAGCCCCGTTGAGTACAGCACCGCTCATTCATCGAAATACACTCATAGCAGACGGACGACGCAGATACTTGTACACTCCATGCTTTACGCAAGGATGGTATGAGACATATTATATCACAGAAAGAAATAAGAGTTTGCGACAAGGCAGAGGAAAGCTCGCACAGGCTGAGATGAGGCTGGTATGCTTTATACCTCGCCAATTAAATCACAATTTGAGCAAGAGCAGAGAGCACAAGATATCTTTGAAACACAATCACGGACAACAATCTCCCGATTCCCCCGACCCTTTACACTTTTACCCCTCCATCAATGTCGGCCACGGCCCCTCACTTGTGGACATCAATCATGCATCATCATTGAGATTAAAATATAGATCTTCAAAACAACGCGAGTTAGCACCAACACTAGCATTTGTATAAAGCTTCCACTTAACATCTCACCTCCTCCTCCTCCTGCAATCTCAACGACATCAATTGAACTTACAACTTTCCAACTACAACCCACATTCACAATCACAACCCATAAAGGAAGGACATAACAAAGCAGAACAACACAAGATCCAGAAAATGGCACCAATCGAACGCGCAACCCTCTTCACCGTCGGCAACGAAGAAGACGGCAAGAAGATTCTCGAGACTTACAAGACCATGAAGAGTGATGCTAAAAAGGTTCGTCAATGTCATTTCACTCACTACCTCTCCCTTCACAACTCCTTCCTCCTGCCTTTCTCACTCTGCATCTCCCAACCTCAACTTGAAGCAAGTCCAGGTCAACATCCTCCCTCCCTCCCTCCTCCTTCCCATCTCATCCACTACACAAGCCGCATTCCTTTCCCCACCTCCACTCCTACTAACACAAGTCTCTTCAACAGGACGGCAAACCCTACATCCTCTCCCTGCGCGCCGGTTCCATAATCGACCCCTCCCGCGCAGGCGGCCACACCGTCGCAGTATTCGCCACATACGCCAGTCTGGAGGACATGAAGTACTACGATGACGAAGACCCCGCACACACCGAGTTGAAGAAGATGGCGAAGACGATGTTGAAGGGACCGCCTACTGTTGTGTTCTTTGAAAATGTTGTTGGAAACTGAGAGGAAGGATGGGTTGGGGCGTATGTATAGGACTGTGGCTGGCAATGTTGTGGTCTGAGTCGATCGAGCCAGTTAGTTGGTGGATGAAGCTGGACTAGGACCGTGTATGTGATGAAACGGGACCAGGAAAAATGCTCATGTCATAATACGATCATGCGTCCCCCCGGGTGTGCTTAACAGAGGGGATGTACATGTGACCATTTTCATCGCAAAAACTGGTCCAGCACTCCTCCCACTCCCCTTCTGCTAAGCCCACCCTGAGGTTGAGACGACGCTCATGTATATTTCTTCAGAACAACGGCTTTGTCTCAAAATAAGCTCGAGCAGCTTCCGCAGATCCAGCAGGAATGACATAAGCCGGATTAGTAAATCCAACACGATCTGTTTCATAAAAGAGTCTCCCACTAGAATTGCGTTCCATAAAGGGCGTCTTTGACATGTTCCAGTGAAATGCTGCTGTGAGTGGAGGATAGGGCTTGTTGTGGGGACTTTGTTGGAATTGAGTGTAGTTTTGACAGGCGCTGAGGCCGGCTAGGTTGTAGCAGGTGTGATAGGCGTCGGGATTTCTGTGTGCAAGACGGTAATTGTGTTAGTAAAGGTATTGAATGTGATGTGTAACCATGTCTGAATGTTATGCGTGACCATTGTGCTTGGTGTGCAAAATGAAAAATCAATACTCACTTGCTCGGCTTATCTCTCAGTCCTCCCTTCTCTCCCTGACAGCAGCAAAGAATATATCTGAGCAGTCCTTCACGACTCCACAAATCCTTCTGTGTTTGTGTTGCTGCATCGATTAGTGCCCAGCACCCACCAATCCAATGACTATAACAGCCATCGACCAATTTATTCGTACGGCCTCCCAAACCGCCTTCAGGAGCATGCTGACGAGCAGAAAGCCAGCGGATAAGCGAGGGCATATCTAGATATCTGGCGGGATGTTAGTGGAGTCGTATTGCCCGTTGTTGTGTAACTTGATCCGTACCTTGGTATTATTTCTTGTGGCTCGCCCATGATACAGAGACAGGCGAGAGCACAGAACACATAAGCTCCGTGAGCTTCGCTGTCTGGTCTGTCTCCTAGTCCTCCTTCGAATGTTTGACCTGTGCATGTTAGACGAGACGTCTGAACATCCTCTTCAGTCTGAACTTACATCGTCCCAACCATTCTCCCAAGCCTGTCAAGAAGGTTTCGTCTCCATGCAGCCGGCCGGGTGAGCTGCTGGGAAGCTCAAGCGGCAGGCTAAGGAGGGATAGGACGACCATCACACAGTAAGCTGCCCTGCACAGATCAGTCTCGATGAGGGTAGGGACATTGGAATGTTTGTTTACTGACCTGACGTCTCTTTCTCCTCCTACACACATTGAAAAGTTGCCTTCTGGTCCTTTGAGGCTGCCTAACCATTCCCACCTATGTCCGTCGTTAAAGATGAGTTACCTTGTGTCACACACGAACAGAGACTAACATGGCTTTACGGTCGACAAGATCTAGTGCTTCTTCACCACCGACCATTACCAGACTCAAAATCGAAGCATAAGTGGTTGCAAGATGCGAATATTGACCATGTCCGCCACCGAATCCGCCTGTCTTGTTCTGTATTGGTCGAAGAGTATCAACAACACTGTCATCGAGAAGAGTCAGCCATGACCTGGATGTTGAAGGCCTCTTCTCGTCACGACTCACCTCTCCTGATAATTGGCAAGATCCACACCCAAAGCTCCAAAAGCACTCAGAGACCAATACAACATCCAAGGCCTACTCGCGTCCAAAGCAGCAAATCCAGCCGGAAGTCTTCCCAATGATTGCATCAGAAACCGAGTGTGGTCCGCTCGCCGCAGTGATGGTGGAAATGTTCTCTTCAGGAAAGGGAGGCATTCTTCGGCCGTCTCAAGCTGTAGCGCGGATGATTCAGTTTCCAGCTCTTCCTCGATGATAGGCTCATCATGCTCCAGCCATGGCGGAAGACTGCTGTGAAACATTTTCCGTTGTTTGGTGAGGTTATTGACGACGACCTGACGACTTGGGAAGATGACTTTGCGACGACGTGAATTGTGTGACATTCATGCTTGTGTTTATGGTTTGTTTTGGCTCTTCTTATTTTTGGTCACTGTTGCATATCTTTTTTTCGTATTGTTTGTTTATGCACGTGACCTGGAAAACAGCTCAGAGCTTCACGTGGTTAAAAGACATTGCGCCATGCTCGTGCCTCGATGTCGCAACGGCTTCGGTAGGAAAAAATAAGGTGATTTGTTACTGGACAGAAAAGGCAGTTACAGCCGCAAAATGTCTGACCAGACCAACCGTTGAAACTTTTAACCCCAAAGTGCTTAACTTAAAGCGGGCCGATGTTCGCTCTGAAACATCGTGTATACAGCAGCACGAATCGAGTGAAACATTCAGTATACAACAGCCACGAATCGAAGCTGGGAGAGGGGCGATATCCGTATGACCAGGACGCTGGGTCAGCTTCTGTTATATCTGGCCGCATGCGTCAAGCAGGACTAATACCTGGCGTATGCGATATGTATGGTCTATTGGACAAGGACGGGGCTCAAGATATAGGCTAAGGTGGACTGTGCGACAAAAGCTGCAGCATGATAGAATGATGGACGCTGCTGTGCGACGCTACAGGGCAAGTCTAAATCCTTCACCCATCAGGCCCAAACATGGATAATTCGAGTCAACGATTGGCTCTTCGAGTCCGGCCGTCCAGCGGGTAGCACAAAGATAAAAGGTTCACAGTTACATGCAGGGTCCCCATTGCACCACTCTGTGCCATGGCTTGGCCTAGCTCGAGCACGAACTGGAGGAGCTTGGTTGTTTCAGAAAGCGCGCGAGAAATGCAACTGATTGCGAACAACAGCATGGCCCCACCTCCACAGTATCGTCAATATACCTTTCGCGACTACAGGGATGGCAATGCTGGCATTCAATAGTTTGCAGGCGGCGAGATAGTGACGAAGGTTTATTGATGCAGCTTGCGGAGGATTCTGCATCTAGCACAAGCATCACACTCAAGAACGCGCTACTGCAGTAGCCAATCACATGACAGTTTGCTTCACCGCTCTTTTGCTTTTCGAGCCAGTCTCAGCCACCGCGCTGATATTGTCGACAAGACATGCCTAATCCGACCTCGAGGTTATCACTCGCTCACCGCCCTCGACGTCCTCGAACTCTCCGCTGACCCTCGACCTCGAGCTTGAAGCGTGGCTCGTTCCTCTCATGCTTGGTAGCGGCTCTGGAACATCACATCGAGGCGAGCTCATCGGCCGCTCTATCTACCTGTTCTTTGTTTTCGCTCATGATATTTCAACGTCAACACCTGGTGCTCGTGTAACTTATATATCCGCTACCTGCTGCACTTGTTTTCTAGCTATACACGCTGTAGGAGGCCCTTTATATGAATTCGCACGCTATACAAGACTTCACTGCAGAAACGACCTAGTCTTTTTCTGTTTCACTTTGATTACCTGGTATGTCTTGTGTCATGTTTGTGTTGCATCTTGACCGCCTGTTTGCCTTTTACACCGCTCTCCGCCTTTCATTTCACTCAATAGCTCATCTAATATCTAGACCGCAACAACTGCTAATACTTTGACAGCTTTTCAATTCTACTTCAGGCCTTGTTCCTTTTTAGCTCAACGGCCCTGTTACTTTTTCTATCCATCATCCCGCCAATCTCGTTGCAGCCTTTGCTCTACTTCACCACACCGCAATCATGGAGTTTGCCAACTATCCTCGCGAAGAGGATCCTGGCTATCAATACACTACCTACTGGCCAATCTCATCTTCCGACCAGTTTACTGCGCCTACTTACTCTCTTGATTGCGGTGTGCCTTTTCAGAAGTCACTGCTCGCTACTCAATTCGCCCAGTACCCGAGCTTGCTTCAACAAAACGTCCCTCTACCTTTCTTCAAACAGTTTGGTCTTCTCCTCCACCAGCGTAACGTATCCGTCTCTTCTGACGAACGTCTGAACACGCCTGCTCTCACTGTATCATCCTTGACTTCAACGCCGCAGACTGCTCATAGCCGTCTCATCGCTAAGCCACCACAGTACTTGGATCATCAGCAGAGCCTGCCGGCCCTTGATTACGACGCACAATCATATCAAGGTTCACATCAAGGCTCACTTGGCTCTTCACCAACAGAGAGCTACCTTAACGGATTCAGTTCTGCTGACAATCACACCTCATCTACGGATAGTGACAACAACTGGCAGATCTGCGACAACCAGGACAACCCCGAGCAGTACTCCCTCTGTCAAGCAGGTGTCATTTTTAATCCCTCTCACACTCTCCATCACCAGCCAATGGAAGTCAAGGTCAACATGCTTGAACACGATGAAGTAATCGACTTTATGCCTCACGACCTGCAGTATCCTTTGTTCCAAACACCTGTGATGATGCAGCAGCAGTTGCAGCATCCTTCCCATGACATGAAGCAGCAAGTCTTTCATGTTCCTGCCTACCATCCCAATCGTGTCGACCAGTCCAGCCCTATCAGTCAGTCTAATCACTATGGCTCAACCACACCACCGTCGCCTGCCAACTACTCCGACTCTAGCTCCGACTCATCTGACTCCGAGTCAATCGCTACCTCACTCGCCACCTCACCTCCTCATAAGTTGACGGCATACAAGTCTCCGGTCGTGGTAAAGAGGAAGATTCATGCCGCCAGACCTCAGATCAAGGTCGCCTTCGGACCTGCCGTCAAGAATGACAATAGCGCTCGAAAAGTTGGGTGTCGACGTGGTCCGCTGAAACCTGATCAGCGGAAGCGAGCTAGCGAGATTCGCAAGGTCCGTGCCTGCCTTCGCTGCAGATTCCTCAAGAAGACCTGTGATCCTGGTGCACCATGTTCTGGATGTCAACCTCATCATGCTAGACTTTGGCAAGTGCCTTGTACTCGTCTTGATGTCAGAGATCTTGGATACTTTATGTATGATTGGAGGAATGATATCCAAGGCAAGGCCGCCTTGCCCGACAAGGTCATTATCTCCGGTGAACAACGTACACTCTATATCGGACATGGCTTCGATATCGTCATGCCCATCAACGCTCATGAGGTCCTAGTCGATCATGATAAGAGCCTCATACTCAACTGGACCGAGACTCACCATAGGACACCCAGGGATTTCGCTGCAAAGACCGAGTGTATGTCCATCGCCAGCAATGGTATCGACAAAGACATGCTGTCGGAATACCTCGACCGCCACCTCGACAATGGATGGTGTCGCTTCGTCGACCATCACTTTGAAGGGACCCCCTTCTTGACGGAGATGCTCAAGACTGCACACAACTACTACGTTTCAACCAAGCTTCCTATCATCCGTAGCGCCCTCAAACTGGTCCTCGCGTACAACTTGACTCTCCACATCTCCATCGTCCAAGGCCCTGTCCCCGAAGTGACCAACATGTTAGGCAAGATCAATGACCCTGCCAGCAAGTACCACGGCAAAGTCGCCGCTCCAACTTTAATCAACCACCACCTCAGGAACGCCCTTTCCAAGATATGGCGCGACATACATAAAGAAGTCTTGGAGGAACTCTCCGCTATGATCAGTGGCGTCTATGGTCGCGACAAGCTCAAGAACTGGCCTACTATCTTCATGGTCACCTACCTTGTTCTGTCTATCTGGGAACAGCTTCGCTTTGACGCCATCCGACGTTGTCGTGATATGGATGAAGCTACAAGGTTCTGTGACGAGTTGGATGGTGTACCTGTTGGTGTTGTGGTTGGACTGTTTGCCGCTATATCGCAGAAGTTGCCGAGCTTCAAGTCATGGAGTACCTTTGAGCATCACGAGATTCTTGGATCTGATGCTGCTGCTTGTAATGTTATGGAGGAGGTCAGGGAGCATGTTCTAGTTCATGGTATGTTTTTGATTTCTTACGTCTTGTTGGTTCTTCATACTGACTATCAATACAGATGCATATCTACGTGGCCGCTCCACTGCCGACTACAACTATACCGAGGAGAACTTTGACTCTCTCGCCAACAAGTTCACCTCTATGATCATCAAGAACTAGATATACCTGCGCGGCCAGCAAACACAAGTCAACAATTGATCTACACATACCATCTACGTCACCAACCTACTACTACTGTACCACAAAGTCATTCACGTTGGTTAATGTCGTCAATCAATACACCACCACGTCCTCCGCCATCTAAGTGAAATCAAATACACTCACAGGACTCTTGTTTTAACGCCGCACACAACAGCTTTCATCTCGATTGCTCTTTCCATGTCGCTACTCTCGGCTCTCTTTCAACTCTTTTCCAACGAATCTACTTGTTTTTTCTTCCTTTGGACCGACCGCACAGCACCCGGTTCAGCACAGTTTTTCGCACGCCGCATCGCACAGTATAGCACGCAAGGCACCATACAGCACTTTCTTCTTTACGATTGATTTTGCAGCTCAACGTTTTTCATGCATTTCACGGATTCTCTTTTTACGGCAGTCAACGCAACTCAACGCAATGGAGTGGATGATAATAATGAGGCGGATTAGGATAGATGGGTTTCCACCACACACGAATGCAAAAGAAACGAAACAAGAATGCTTTTATGCATGCAGCTGGAGGAATATGGGATACAATTCTGATGTTTATGTTCAATGCTTCTTCTACCGCTTTTTCTTTGTTTTGTCAGAAAGTCTTTCCTTTCTCTATAGCAAATAGGCACCGCAATGTCACCACTCAGCAACAATTCTGTCTTTCTTTTATACTTCAATGTCGAACTTAATATGTCGCTGTCCAAAGTTGATCCTCTACCAGATCGCTATACTAAAGAAGCCCTAATCGAGGAGTATGCAGTCACGGCACGAGTTCACAAGCTCAGTGCAAGAGATGTGTGCGAGCTTGTTACAAACTCTGCTAAGCAGTCTACATTCGAACATGCAGTGGAGCAACAGTGGTTGGGTGTGGTTGAGCAATTGGGCATCTGAGTAAGGGCACTCCTTGCACCAGTCTTAAGAAGGAGTACTTCATTTGTTGTCGTTGCTTGTGTTTTGCAGGATGTGTGAGCAGGCAAATTTCTCGCATACTTGCGCCCTGTAAGAAGAGGATAAGGGAGAAGAAGAGATACCATCTCACTCACTCACTCACTCACTCGCTCGCACAACAACCTAAAGCCTTCTTCTTAACATCATATGTGGTGAGCCCAGCACAGCCTAGTGACCTTAACTCAAGTCGAATACTATGTAATATAATGCATGTCTTCTCTATCTTGGTACGCTACGTATTGCCCCTCCAACCCAACAGCTCTCTGTTGTCGTCGACGACTCGACCCCATTCGAGAAGCAGGCGAAACATATATATCTCCATATCCACCTTCCTCAACATCGTGTTCGCAGTCTGTTGGCCTTGTCGAGCAATACGTTCTGCAATGTCATCCCGTGGCGGCATCACCCAATCCTCATTCCCCTTTACATCTCCATCCCCTTCACCACCACCACCCGCTACATCACCACCTCCTCGCTCGACACCAGCACCCTCACCATCTCGTCGCCAGCCGCCGAGAAACGCCACCACTCCACCAACTTCATGCCCCCTAACATCACACGGCACAAAATCCCACCAAGCCCCCACCCTCCCCTCCCACCACTCCCTCACCACCCCCATCTTGACCACCACACTGCCACTCGCTAAAAACGGTAAAAACCGCCCACTAAACCCCGCGCCATCCATATCCAGTAGGTATTTGAAGCGCCAATGCTCCTGAAAATCAATGGGTTGTGTTTGATCGGGGCGGAATTCGGCGTGTTGCGTCGCGCACGAGCTGTCGGCGCACCGCGAGATGTGGAGGGGGATGTGTAGGGAGATGTTTGTTGCGGCGTGTGTGTGGAGGAGGGAGGGCGGGAGGAGCTGGGGTGTGTAGATGGCCTGTCCCGAACTCGTTGGTGATGTTGATGTTGATTTGGTGGGGAGGTGGACAATGTGCTTCACGCCGTCGTTGTCGACAGCGTTATTGAAAAGCCACACCATCCGCTGCCTCCCCATCCCCTGCCAAACTCCCGTCTCAAACGCACTCACCCCCTCCGTCGTGCCTCCCCTCCAAAAAAGCGTCCGTTCCTTCTCTCTGAACTCTGGATCCGGGTGCGACTCATTCGGAGCGTACACCGTCCCTTCCCTCCCTACATAGTTCCAAGCGCTCGGGTAGCGTATATCGCTATAACCCGCCGCTTTGCTCTGGCTAAACACAGGAACGAGGTCGTACGTCCCCTTGAACGCGGCGGGGCTCATGTGCAGGCCGTGTAGGTGCGCGAGGTCGGGCTGGTGGCAGGGGGAGAAGGAGAGGGTGTAGTTTGATATGTAGCCTTGGTATGTGTGAGGAAGGAGGTAGGAAGGGTTGGTGGTGCTAAGATCCCAAGCGTGGTGCGTGCGTGCAGGACTGTTGGGGGGACAGACGATGGACCCGAATTCGGACCAGGTTGGGTGCCAGGAGCGTTCGATGAAGCGGGTTGTGCTGATGCCTGGTGAGGGAATGGGAGGCCAGGTGCGGAGGTGGAAGGGGGTGAAGGTTTGTCCTCCTTCTCCTGTGCTGCTGGGTGCAGTGCGAAATGCGGACGTGGCGGAGTGCATGATGGTCTGGAATGAGTCGTAAGGGTTGGCGACGCGGCCTTCGTCGTTCAAATTGAAGGCGAGATCCATGTCGGGCAGCCATTGTGCGAATGGTTTGATCATCTCGGCAACACCGCTCATCATCCATTCGTGCGTGGCTGGCGTGCCAGCGCTGACGGTGACTGTGCCGCTGCGGATCATGATGCCGGCGATGTTGTTCCATGGGTTTGCGATTGCTTCTAATGTTCTCTGTCGTGTTTTCACAGGTGCTAAGGACCAGAATGGTAAGATGTCGTTGTAGATGTTGTCGAAGTCGTCGATGATAAGGGAGTCGTGTAATGTTGCGTAAGCATACCAATGGTCGAAATTGGGTGGTGGATCTCGACCGTATCTGGCGCGATAGTTTTGGGCTGCCGAGTTTAGGGAGGTGCTGGTGGATGCTTGACGTGCCCATTCGTCGTGCTCGTGGTTTGCGTTTGAGATGAGAGTCTCTATGGGATGTCCGAGAGTGGTTTGAAGGACTTTGGTGAACCAGAGAGTGGCTGGAATTGTACAGAATATGACTAGAGCTACGAAAGATCGGTGACCGAATCTGGTTTTCCTCATTAGATCTTGGAGGTTGGGAAATTTGTTGGAAGAGTGTGTTCGGAGAGTCAAGCTCAAGCCAATTCCGGCTAGTGTTAGATAGAATAGATTGGCATAAGATGATACTGGTGAGCTGATGAGACGGTAACGCCAGGCTGCTGTCGTGGATGAGATGTAAATAAAGACGAATGTGAATAGGCTGGATGTTCGAGCTGCTCCGATCCAGCAGAGCTATAATATATCAATGATTTGTCTAGCATGGAAGCAGGAAATCTTTACCACTCGAAGTCCACATAGAACGGTGAACGATATAGCTGTTATCAAACACATGGTATGTGCCAGGTAAATGCCAGAAAGGTCCTCCATATACCAACGATATTGTGGTGTTATCCAAGGATTCAAACCAGAAACGAAAAGAAGAAGAGAAGAAGCCTGTGGCCAGTTAGTTCTCACACAGTCTTCTGATTAGGGACATCATGAACGTACTACAGAAAGCCAGCCCAGAAGCGACATCGATCTGGCAGTTCCAGGCTCCTCTGACGGCCGTAAAACTAACACACCCACAATAACTAAAAATACACCATCCAACAAAACGCCAATATTTTGCAGCAAGGGTATCGTCCAGCCCAAAGAACCATTATGAGCACAAATGTACGATGAACGTGGCATAGCATAAGATGAAGCAGCCATGAGACTGCTCACACTCAGCAAGCCTGCAGAGAGCACTGCCGGTAACAGAAGCAATGCTACCAGTCGAGCCTTCCATGATCGAGCAGGGTTTTGTGTTTGTACTGTTTCAGAAGTGACCAGACTTGTCCACTGCTCGTAGAGAGTAGTCCCAATGGGAATGAGAGCCTAACGCTTCTGTGAGCTGTTGCCGCGCGAATTGGCCTTTTCCATACTTACAGCTAAGCTTTGTCTGGAACACTGCGAGTTGTTGTTGACTCGACGCAGTATTTCCACCCTCACGCATAGTATTACCACGATAGCAACGGCTGCAACCCTCGTTCTGCGCTGACTGAGCGGGCGCGACGTCTGATAGCTGAATGAAGCATTGCGGCGTCTTGATGCATGTGTCTTGACTTTGTCATTATGTTGTGCTAAGGAATAGCTCTGTAACCAAGATGAGAGGAGGAGGACAATGCCGGTCGTCAAGAGGGTTAGGATGGAGGTTTGTATTGGACGCTGGAAGGCGAAAGAGGTGTTATACGTCGAAATCAAGTAGGTGGTGCTTGCGAAGAGTCCGCTGCCTCGGTGGTCAGTCTTGGTCATGTGTCTTGCTCCCACACTGTACTCACCCCAGCCATAGTATTCGGGTCGCGTCCATCCACAGCAGTTGGTCGAGATGTCATAGCCACTGCACTTTTAGAGTACTCAAGTCGACTCTGAAGCTTACGCAGCTCGTATGTTGTGCCAAAACGCGCCGGATCCAAGTCCGTAGACCTGAAACGCGGGGTGCAGCATCTGAAACACCAATCGACCTACTGCTCACTCCTCGACACATCTCGATCAATGGCGACAGCAGCTACTCTGAGAAGGGCCCTACTCTACGGTAAACCAGTATACTTTTTATCTCGAACCCTCTTCTAACCCTACCACTTCAGTCCCGGCATCCTCCTCTCGATTTCTGGAAAAGACACGAAACCTCAAAGTCGACAACATCTCATACGACCTCGAAGACTCTGTGACTCCAGGCAAGAAACCAGAAGCACGAATAGCCTTGCGGAAGTTCCTCGACAGTGCAAGACCAGAACACGTCGGAGAGATCGCGGTCAGAATCAATAGCGTTGACACAAAATATGCGCTAGATGACCTTACCGAGGTGGTCTGTACTACGCCCTGCTCAAAACAACAAGCATCAACTGAATCCTCGTAGCTACAAGCACCCAATCTCGACACCATAGTCGTCCCTAAAGTCAACTCCGCGTCAGACCTCCACTTCGTCACCGACGTGATAAGACACACCCTTTCAAAGTCGACTTCTCCACGAAACCCACCATCAATCATCGCCCTCATCGAGTCTGCTCGAGCCCTAACAGACATCAATACCATCTGCCGTGCCTCGCCCCACCTCTCCGGCCTCATCTTCGCCGCCGAGGACTTCGCACTCGACCTCTCCATCACACGCACCCCAGATCTAACCGAGTTCCTCTTCGCTCGCAGCGCCATCGTAACCGCCGCACGAGCACACAAACTCCCCTCCGCCATCGATTTGGTATGCACGCATTACAAAGGCGAACGCGGGCTCCAAACACTCGAACAAGAGTGCAAGGCAGGAAGAAACTTGGGCTTCAACGGCAAACAGTGCATACATCCAAGTCAGGTGGAGATTGTACAGCGTGTGTATGGTCCTGGAGAGGAAGAAGTCAATTGGGCGTGCAGAGTCGTGGTTGCGGATGAGAAAGCTGATGGTGCGGGAAGAGGAGCTTGGACGCTTGATGGGAAGATGATTGATGCCCCGGTGTCTGGGAAAGCGAGGGCTATTTTGAAGAAAGCGGAGGCGGCTGGTTGGGACGTTGCGGGATTGAGGAATAAGTGGAAGGATCAAGAGCCTGAGTGAGGAATGGAGTAACAAGGTCATTGCTGGACATAAGCCTGGCTTCAGCTGCTGACATGGCCTGACGAGCCTTTGGGCACATGCTAGTTGCTTCCAAGCACGCATCCAGGCTAACTCTGTACACTACGCCATCTACAGCTGCACACATCAACTCAACCAGCAGTATCTCACGCTTAGCCAAGGCCATTAACGTCCTAGTCTGCCAGCCGGAACTCTCTTCGCTGTCGACGCCCAATACCAACGACGTTACCTCACCACCTCGGAATCCGCCACTGCCGCAATAGTCAGCGCCTCTCCACAGGAAGCTCCTGGTTTGATTGTTCGCACAGCATATCGCCAAAGGCGTCAAGGCTTGATACTGAGGACAAAATTTGCACCACTAATTTGCCACTCTCCTCTCAAACACCATCACCCAGCCAAGTGAAAGGACGTGGGCAACAGATGAAGTCTTGCAATCCCATATCCTCACACACCGTGGCGCTCCCAGAACCAACCAGGGCATCTTCAGCCCTAATCCACTTGTTACCAACTTCCATTTCGCATCCACCTACAACACTCTCAACCATGACCCACAGAACTCAGTCTGCGAACTTATCTCCTCGATACGACGCCCTACGCAAGAACAATGAAGATTCACAGCCGCACTGCTACGTCTTCTACGATATCTCCTCTCCAGGCCATGGTGAAGTCCTGGAGTGTAGCGGACGTAGATGAAGTGGGAATGAAGGTAAGAAAGTACGGGGTGGAGATGCTTGTTGTAGTCTATCGATGAATCGAGTTGGTGATCGAATAATATGATGATGCTGATTGCTGGAGGAGCCGGCGGTGCGAGCGCGTTCTTTACATATTCACATTACAGGGGCATTTGGGTAGAATTGGCTTTTGAAGTATTTGATAAAACTCTATCACACCTTATTTATTCTTTCAACTTGACGAGAATTGCCGATTGGAAAACAGATCTCTCTGCAAGCTCACTGAGATGTATGAACAATCAATGCTTAACAGGACGAAAAGGTTTCTCGTTTCTCCGGCACACTTCACAAGTTTTGAGTTGACTACCTTATTCAAGACCTGAAAAGTTTGAATGCCCAAGCTTGCTGCGATGTTGAGATACATTGTCAGAGATGGTTATGATGGTGTAATTCGTAAAGTCGCTTGAATAGATCTCGTATGGGACGACTGGCCATCCATATCTAGCTAAAATCAGAAAATGCTTCAGTACATATTGCAACACGCACTACAACACATCCTACTTACCTCACATAATCTCGGGCAGACAACCCACCCAGCACACATTCCTCCCCTCCCCTCCTCTCCCACCTCTTCCTCCCTCTAACCCTCCAACTTCAACACCCTAAACTGCTCGATAGCCTCCTGCAACGCCTCCACCTCCGCCTCGGCATCCCTCAACTTCCCCTCCTCCAGCTCCACCACCGCCTTACTCGCCACCTCCCTCACACTCTCCACAATCTTCCTCTGCTTAACCACCATGCTGCTCGCCTTATCCCTCTTCGCACTCGCCTTCTCAATCTCCCTATCAATATCCACACGTCCCTTAACATGCACATACACCGCCGCATTCGCGCTGACAGGGAATACAGCGCATCCCTCCGGTTTCTTAGCATCAGGTCGCAGAATCTCAAGGTCGGCGACAGATTTGCCGCTGAGTGCTTTGATAGCGGCATGTTGCGCCGACGCAGTGGCGTAACTCGTGTCATCCAGCGCGAGCACGAAAGCGCGGCCGTCCTCTTTGATGCCGTATTCACTTAGCAAGGAGCGGATGCCCTTGGAGCAGCCAAGGACGAGTTCGTAGGCGGCTTCGGAGGCGGAGTCGGATAGGGCGGGGTTGTATTCGGGGTAGGATGCGAGGACGATGGAGGGCGTGGTGTCGTCTGGGCGGCGGGGAAGGCGTTGCCAGAGTTCTTCGGTGAGGAAGGGCATGTAGGGGTGGATGAGCAAGAGGGCGCCTTCGAGGGCGGTGTAGAGGGTGTTTATTGCTGAGAGACGCTCTGAGGGGGTGCCTTCTTGGATTATGGTTTTGGAGTTTTCCTGGGGAGGGCGAGTTAGTTAGTGGGGGTTTGGGAGGGGAGGTGAGGTGGGCGGACTTACGATGTAAACGTCGCAGAGCTCGTCGTACCAGTAACGGTAAGCGAGTTGTGTTGAGTGTGAAAACTCTCTTTCTTCAAGGGCAGTGTTGATGGCTTTGGTGGCATTGTTGAACTTATGCAAGATCCAACGTTCGGCGAGTGACTCCTTGCCAGTAAGAGCACCGGTCTTCTCAGGAACAAAGTCCTTATCAATGTTGCCAAGCACAAACTTGGTGGCCTGATAGATCTTGTTACAGAATCGTCTGTACCCCTGCATGACCTTGACATCAAACGCAATATCACCACCACCAGTAGTGTATTGCACGAGAGAGAATCGAAGAGCATCCGCACCACACTCCGGAATACCTTGTGGGAAAGCCGTCTTCTGATACTTTTCGGCGTTCTTGACTTCCTTGGGGTCGAGGTTACCAGCGTGGAGCTTATCATGCAATGCTTTCAGCTCAATACCATCCATGATGTCGACAGGATCGATAACGTTACCGAGTGATTTGGACATCTTTCGTCCTTCCGAATCACGAACAAGAGAGTGGCAGTAGACCTCCTTGAATGGGATCTGGCCAGTCAACTTCAGACTCATCATGATCATGCGAGCAACCCAGAAGAAGAGAATATCCCAGCCAGTTTCAAGCACATTCGTGGGGAACAGCTCGCGTAGATCTTGTGTATCCTTGGGCCAGCCAAGGGTTGAAAAGGGCCAAAGTCCAGAAGAGAACCAAGTATCGAGAACGTCAGGGTCGCGTTCCAAAGTGTACTTTTTGCCACCAAACTTCTTTTCCGCCTTTTCTCTAGCTTCCTCGTCGGTCCTGCCGACGACCCAGTACTCGTCATCATCACCACTCTGGTTCTCACCTTCGATCTTCACAAAGTAGGCAGGAATCTGATGGCCCCACCACAGTTGTCGAGAAAGACACCAATCGTTGATGTTCTTCAACCATGCATAGTAGTTCTTCTCGGCAGATTGTGGTTGGATCTTGATCTGATTGTCCCTAACAACATCCATGGCAGCATCACCAAACTCTCGCATCTTCATCCACCATTGTGGTCGGAGAATAGGCTCGATGACGTCCTTGGTCTTGCTGCAGAGTGGAATCTTCATCGGGTTGTTCTCTTTCTTGACAAACAAACCTGCTTTCTCGAGATCTGCTGTAACCTCGTATCGGACATCGAATCGTCGCTTTCCTTCGTAAGGTCCAGCATTGGCATTCATAGTACCATCTTCGTTCAAAATGTTGATGAACTCTAGCTTATGGCGTTGGCCAATAGCGAAATCGTTCGGGTCGTGGGCAGGCGTAATCTTGACAGCACCAGTACCAAACTCGGGATCAACATAGTCGTCAGCGATAATCGGCATCAAGCGGCCCTCGATGAAAGGATGTTTTGCGTTCTTGCCCAGGAGGTGCTTGTAGCGCTCGTCATTTGGATGTACAGCAACAGCAGTGTCGCCAAGCATAGTTTCTGGTCGTGTAGTGGCAACCTCGATGAACTCATCTGTGCCGTCAATGGGGTACTTGAAATGAGTAATTACACCGAACTCAACCTTCTTCTCATAACCAGGGACATCAAGAAGCGTTCGTCCTTCGATGTCCTTGTTGTCGACTTCGAGGTTGGACAGAGCTGTTGTAAGCTTGGTGCACCAATTTACAAGTCTATTCGAGCGGTAGATGTAGCCATCTTCATGTAAGCGTACAAACGTCTCGGTAACAGCGGCCGATAGTTGCGGACTGAGCGTGTAGCCTTCTCGCGTCCAGTCGAGAGAGCCTCCCATTCGTCGAAGTGTGTTATTGATTGAAGCGTGGTATCTATTTCGTATTAGTAAATCATTATGTATGGCTTGAGGGCGACACCAACTCTTCCTTCCATTCCTGCGCAGTCTCGATGAACTTTTGTCTTCCCAGGTCGTGTCTCGTCTTCTTCTGTCTCCTGTACAGCATGTTCTCGACGACACTCTGTGTAGAAATACCAGCATGATCACATCCGGGCAGGTATAGCGTGGTGAAGCCCTTCATTCGATGCCTACAAAAGGTCAGAGGAGCTCTTTGATATTGGGTGATAGCCTACCATCTGATGAGCACATCTTGTAATGATGTTGCCAGAGCGTGTCCAATGTGTAATTTGCCCGTAATATTTGGTGGTGGGATGACAATAACAAATGAACCCTTCTCCTTCTTTTTACCATCCTTTGTGAACTCTGGCTTGAAATAGCCTTCAGCCTCCCACCAGTCATACCAAGCTGATTCCACGACTTTCGGTATATACGCCTTGTGGAAAGCATCATCGAGTGGCTTCAGGACTACGGTGAAAGTCAGCACAACATCACTGGGCGGACCTTCTCCTACTGCTCACTCTTCTTCTGTCCTTTCGGCGTCTCCTCGACATAGTCTTCAACCTTCACTTCCTCCTTTTTCTCCTTCTTCTCCTTCTTTTCTTTCGTCTTCGACACGCCATCCCCAGTATTCTCCTTCTCCTTCGCCTTCTTCGCCTCAAACTTTGCCTGCTTCTCAGCTTTCGCTCGTTCCTTGGCCACTACAACAAGTCAGCCAAATCGAAATTCTCATCCCTTCAAAGGCGCGTCACACGAACGCGGAATCATCCGTACACTCCTTCTCTGATTTTTGCTTCTTGCCAGCGTCCTTGTCACCCCCGTCTTGTCCAGGCGCTGATTGGCCTACGACATCTTCGTTTGAGGCTTGTAGGATTGCGTTCTTGCTTTCGTCGGATACTGGTGGTGGCGCGCCTGTTACAGGACCAGTCTTTTCACCAGCTTGTCGTTCGTTAGCTGCGTTTATGAGATCTTCATACGTATGACATACGAATGTTGTGTGAGCCTGCGTTGAGGGCCATGGTTGTGGTCTGGAAAGTTCGAGTGACTTGATGATGGGATAAAAGGAGCCTTGGAGACAATGACAAGCGCCGAGTGAACGCTCTGCAGAGAATCGTGATTATTGGAGGTGAGGTGGGAAATGAGAGAGAATCTAGTCAATTAATACAATGAGTTAGCTTGAGTCATCCTGATCATTGGGTACAAATATACACAATCACGCCGGTATCTTACTAGGACGGGATTAAATAGTATAGGCTTACTTAGAATGTACAGGAGCACAGATGGGAGCTTATGCGATCAATCAATAAGCTGTTATCAAAGCTTGAGATTCCAGTTTCAAAATATCTGAAACAGATGTGGGGTAGAAGAATGTCAAAAAGGGGCTTGGCTGGAGAGTATCTTCTTGACTAGCATCAAGGTGCTTTTATATACCTAATCACCTTGTAAGTCTGTCTCGTCTGTCTCGTCGCTCCAGTTCCTTTATAACCTTCAGCCTAGCGGGAAACTTTCATGGTTCCGCGCTTCCATCCATCTCTTCTTCCTTCTCTTAGTCTCGCTTCACCAATGAAACAGCTTCTCCACCTTACACTCCTCTCTGAACCTGTGGACTGCTTGAGTTGATCGAAAATGGCAGCTGGCCTCACCGTGGCATTTCTCCTTCGTTTTTATGGTGTGCCGTCTGCCGACTCGCTCTCGCTCGAGTTTGTCTCGTCTTTGTCTTGATCTTGCTGTTTATAGAGTTTCTGCTTCAATGCCTAGAACTTGCTAGACTCCCTTTGGGTGCTTCATCAGCCATTTCAGCATCTAGTCTTCGTACTATTCAAGTACCATCGTTGATAGAGTCAGCACTCGTCCCAACTTTTTGACCGTTCTTAGCCCGGCGCAGTCTTCCCTGCTCGTCAAACTTGACCAGATACTCCAACCTTTACTCTCCATGTCAGATATAACCTGATCTCAATCCAGTTCCCGCGAGCACCTCTCAGTATTTTCATTCGATCCTTCGCCACGATCAAGCCATTGGGAAAAATTCTCGTCTGTGTCTGCCCTCTTCCATGCTGCATGATAGGCTTTCAAATGTGATCCGTATCTGTGCTTTTCATCGATCATCTCAAGCCAATAAATTCAGATTGATATCTTTTTTGCGAGCTGCTGACATTGGCTTTTTGCTTCTACTATTCTGCGCCTGTATTTGTCTAGCTGCTCTCTGTTGTTTTCTTGGCCTTGAAACCATTATGATTCGGGGAGCTCGACTTCGTATTCGTGCTGCTGGCTGTGGGCGTGCGTTTCCCTGAAGGTGACTGGCTGGTTTCGGCATAGCTGCTTCGTGGTCGTGGAGCAACGTATTCCTATATCTTAATCCAACGCGATGCGACACATGTGTTGCGAATTCCGCGATCGTTCTTCTGTAGCAGCGAAGCAGCTGTGTCGCGCTCATCTCGCAGTAATACGTCTGATTGAGGTGTCGATTTAGTCTTCCATTCGTACGCTGATATGCTCTTGAGATCTGGATAATCTGCTTTCTCTCTCTTTGATGACGACCCCGGATCTGTCCCCAGACGCGTGGCTTGGCAGATCCTCCAGTCGATCTTGAAACGGCTCTGAAACGTTGATTGGATATCACCTCGGTGCGTTTCTCACATTATATTACAAGTCAAGCTTGAGGTGCACTCCCAGACCACTAAGACAGCCTCCATCATGGCAGCCCCACCTCAAATCACCCTCAAGAACCTAAGCGGGCAATACATAATGAACAAAACACTATCCGACGACATCGACCCAGTTCTAGTGCTCGTGCGTCCCACTCCCCTTCCCTCACACTCACACCACTAACCACCCTCATCCAGCAAGGCGTAGGCTGGTTCTACCGAAGAGCCATCACATCAGGCACAGTCACGCTCTACGTCAAGGAATACATAGACGAGCACCAAATCTACCATATTGACATCGACCAAACGGGCATTGCTGGACTGAAAGGCACTACCGAGCTGCGTACGCTGGACTGGCAAGAGCGTGAACATACAGATTATATCTTTGGCACTGTGCGAGGCAAGTGTCGGTGGATAAAAGTGGCGGATATGGAGGATGAGTTTTTGAAGCGGGGTTGGGGCAGAGAGATGGCAGAGAATGATGCGCTGCATAATCATATTGAAAGTGTTGGTAATGGTTGGGTGGTGGATCAGTTGTGGGGTTTTGAGGATGTAAAGGGCGAGAGGAGGTATGTGCGGCATTTGGTTATAGTGAAGGGTGATAAGAGGATAGAGAGGAGGCTGGTGTATGATTGGCAGAAATGAGTAGGTTTCTTCATGATTATGACGAATTTTAAGTCCTTATGTATTGGTGGTTTTGGTAGGTATATCTTTTCCTGTCTTTGACGCATCTGTCTTAGCTTGCGACTCCAGGAGCGCCTTCTTTTGCCGTTTCTGCTCCCGTTTCGACACGACCAGTGTTGCTTTGACTTTTTTACTGTCAGGCTCGCTACTTATGCTGTCTGCTGATCTCTTTTGTCCTGTCTTTGACTTGGCGTCTGCAATTGGTGCTGCTGGCTTCTCTCCTCCGTACACTACGTCTATTACACCTCGATAGCTATTCCTTTTTAGATGTGCGCTAACAACGACTGATCTTGCCAGCTTCGAAATTGCCTCATGTCCTTTTTCTTGTCCCAGTCCCCAAACAGCGGCCAAGTTAATTACGTCGGATGATCCTCGACAGCCAGAGGCTCTAGATGCTTCACTGCTTAAAATCAAGCCTCTTCCACCTCTTGTAGCTCGGATGAGCTGTGTCGCGTTGCTGATCAGGTTCCTACGTGCTCCTGAGTTTTGCGTAGATATACCAGGGGCATAACAGATTTCGAACTTGATTCCTCTTTCGATAGCAGGTGCTACCATTTTCAGCTTGATATAGTAATCTAGACGCGAACTCAAGTCGATGGAGATGATGTCGCAGTCAAGTGACTGGCACGCTTGCTGTAACGACTTTTCATTCACTGGTCGTAGTGCAAGAATATCATAGTTGCTCGATAACTGAGATAATCGATGATTCTGAGACGGATCTGAAAGTACTAGAGTACATCGTCGAAGAATCTTAATCTTCTGAGGCACTGTGAAAGGCAGCTCTGACGGGATAGGACATGACAGGTCTGCCGGCAGTTTGCCTGTCAAGGTGTGGTTGAGCGCAATAACATTATAACCCAGCTCAGCGAGAAAGATGATGGTATGTTGCAGGTTCTGGTATTCTGCTAGGTCAGGCTTCCACGATACGTTGAGATCGTAGAACATGGCGAGTCCTCCGTTGTCAACAGCATCGTATAACGCGTTCGGTTGCTAAAGGGTCGATGAAGGTGGAAGTGACGATGGTGAGAAAAACAAATTCAGTTGGACATTTTGTTACCTTACGGATGCAAGTCCGTGCTTACCCTGCTTGGCCAAGAGAATACTAAGCTGAACATGAAACAGACGAGGAGCTCCATGCGTAACATCACCAGACGTATCCCACTACTATTTGTCCTTGTTCTCGTGTCGCATTCGGTCAGAAGTGCTCTGGCCGTACTTGCCCCGTCTGCCTCCTACTGCACTTCTGAAAGGCCTCTCCTCGAAACAACCTGCCCCGCCAAACATCTCACCAATTCGTGTTCATCACAAAGCTACAGACCCGTCTCTGTCGTTCACAGTCATCTCAAGCAAAAGCTTCATCACTGCGCCGAAGACCTTGCTGTGCTTGGTACACTATATCCACGAAGAAGGGTGAAAGCGCAGAAGAAGCCGGCCAGCATGGCTCGCATATACGCCGATGTGAATCAGCAGATGCCAAGAGCTTACTGGGACTATGACAGTGTCAACATCTCCTGGGGCGTGCTGGAAAACTATGAGGTGGTCAAGAAGATTGGTATGTTGAGGCATATACAATAAGACATGGCGAATTCTTCACTAACATCTTGCATAAAGGAAGAGGAAAATACTCTGAGGTGTTTGAGGGTATCAATGTCGTCAACTACCAGAAATGCGTCATCAAAGTGCTCAAGCCTGTCAAGAAGAAGAAGATAAAGCGTGAAATCAAGATTTTGCAGAACCTTTCAGGAGGTCCGAATATTGTTGGACTGCTAGATGTTGTTAGGGATAGTCAAGTACGTCGATATACCGCATGACTGGCCCAGCCAGACTGCAGCTGCTGACCAAAGCACAGAGCAAGACGCCATCACTCATCTTCGAATACGTCAACAACACAGATTTCAGAACTTTATACCCCAAATTTGTCGACTTCGACGTACGATATTACATGTTTGAGCTTCTCAAAGCTCTCGACTTCTGTCACAGCAAAGGCATAATGCACCGAGACGTGAAACCTCACAATGTCATGATAGATCACGAAAAGCGCAAGGTACTTTCATACTTATCTTGCTTTGACACCACAAAAAGCTAATACAGCATAGCTTCGTCTCATCGACTGGGGTCTTGCCGAATTCTACCACGCCGGCACAGAATACAACGTCCGCGTCGCCTCCCGTTACTTCAAAGGTCCCGAACTCCTAGTCGATCTCCAAGAGTACGACTACTCTCTAGACATGTGGTCGCTTGGCGCCATGTTCGCCTCCATCATCTTCCGCAAAGAGCCGTTCTTCCATGGCAACAGCAATTCCGACCAGCTTGTCAAGATCGCCAAGGTGCTCGGTACAGAAGATTTGTTCGATTATCTAGACAAATACGAAATCGAATTGGACCAGCAGTATGATGATATTCTGGGCCGATTCCCAAAGAAACAGTGGACGGCCTTTGTGAACGCAGAGAATCAGCGATTCATCAGCCCAGAGGCTTTGGAGTTTCTGGATGGATTGCTCAGATATGACCATCAGGTGAGTTCGTCTTGAGATCGTTGGGAGTTTCTAAAAAAATTTGCTGATACGAGAATCATAGGAACGATTTACTGCCCAAGAGGCAATGGCGCACTCTTATTTCGATCCTGTGCGCCAACAGTCATCGAAGACGGAATCATCGTGATGAAAATAGGCAGACCGATCTTGACAGGCTATCAATGCCTCGATTCAATTGGGTACACTATCATAGCATGAGCTCGATCAAGGCACAATTATGAAGGCAGGAAGTAGGTGCTCCACCAGGGGCTCTAAGACTTGCCATAGCAAAACGAAAGTCACAGAAGCAACGATAGCCAAGGGGTAACACGAGCTGACGCGCATCGAGATGAAAGGGCACATAGCACGACTAATGCATGCCAACGCGGAAGACATTGAGGAACGGCGTTTGGGCGTCAGGAGCAGTAGCTTGTAGCATACGGGACCGTATTAGAAACACCAAGGTTAGGTAGTCGTTGCGTTGCCGTAGTCTGTGTTTAGTGTTTGAGGCGGCAATATTTTTCAAACCCCTGTTTCCAAGATTTCTATCAATGGGATGTTTGAAGTATAACCCTTCCCTCAATGTATATTTCATACGAGCCGATGCAAAGGAAGGCGAGACGAGAGAATTGTGACGAAATTGAATGCCATTGCTGTTCTATCTACTCTCATCGCCTAGTCCATAATCTCTAATCTCAAGTGGCAGTAGCACCGTGCTAAGTCAAGTCCAGCGCTTCATCATTCATGGAGAATGATGCATGCCCACGTGGTGTTGTGAGATATGTAGGCTCGCAGGCCTTCCCTTGCTGCAAATACAACCGAGTGCATTGTCGATATTTCAATAACGCCTTGTTGCGTCTTGGACACCATGCTATCCGTTTGCAATGCGATGCTCACTCTCTTCTATCTGTCTTGTTCTCGCGTTGTCGGTTTAAGGGTCAATTGTCGCAAGACCACATTTCCTGCTAAGCACTTCCAAAGCCATATGCTAATTGTAGCAGGACGCCAATGACAGCAACATGCTGATTGTATCCTAATTCAGCAGCTATGCGATGAGAATGGTCCCTTTCTCACGACGTCCAACACGTCGTATATCTCTCTTCAAACGCTTACGCGAAGCACAGATAGATAGGACGGGATATGCGAAAGGAAAAAATGATAGTGAAATGCAAATACTTCGTGGGACATGGGACATTTGTCTAGTAGGAGGAGCAGCTGAGCTGCCCGTCACTACTGAGACAGTGGGGTATGCATCAAATCTCTTTCTTGTTTTTCCTCGTACTGCTTTTGCTTTCCTCATTCTATTTCTCTCAGCTTTCGTGATACTAATTCTCGTTGGTTGTATGGTGTGGCAATGCCAACACACACCCTCAAGGATTGAGCACCCTCGTAGGGTCGTTCAAGAACGTGCGACGATACTCAATGATCATAGCAGCGACAGCTTCAGGATCTGTAACATGAGTCGTGCGCAGATTGCTAATGAGAGATTTCAAACCTGTGACATAACGCTCTCGATCCTCTTTCGTCTGACCAGGGATATATGTTCCGAGCTGTCGAAGGATTTCGTCATCTAGAAGCGCGAGGGAAAATTGATAGTCAGCCTGTAAACATAATCAAGGAGGGTCATTCTGAACCAATACATACCACCAGCCACGATTTGTCGCCAATGCTGATCCTGACATTGAGGATCGTTGCATATACCGCCTAGGGTTTCGTATTGGCAGAGAGGCTTCGATACATCTATGGCATGACTGAATGTTGTCGATCTGAGTCCACCAGGTACTTCCTTCGTGTAATGCGGAGAGTAGCGATAGGCCTTGAAATTCGTCAGAGGGCTGACGTAGGGCTTGAAGAAGCTTGGAGCGGCCGGAACAATAGATGACTGATGAGAGATTAGCATGTACAGAGCGGATGTCAAAGGACGTACTGTAGGCTCATCTTGCGAAGCCACGAAGTCAGCTGACTGTGGTTGGGAAGCTAGATCGTTAGTGTGTGGTGTTTGGGACGATATATCAGTGAGTTGTTGCTGTGCTCGTGCTGAAGGTATATTGGCTGGTACAACAGGCTTGGCATCAGGAGGCTCATAATCAGACTCCGAATCCAGCTCCATCTCGAGATCGTCTACAATGGGGACGCTCGTCGTATCTTCAGCTGCTGGTACAGGAGTCAAGCTCTGTCGCATGGATGACACTTCTTTGGGTAATGCTCCGTTGACGCTGACACTAGCAGATGTAGGTCGGGTATCGGCATTCTGCTCAGTTTCAAACTGTTCGAAATTGCTTGCGGTCGTGTTCGTAAGATGTGACTCAATGGGCATTGAAATGATCTTGCCAGATTCTGATTCGTCATCGTCAAGGCTCATATTATCACTTGCTGCGGATTCCGCTGACATGATACGTGCGCTAGGTGGAAGGATTGACGCTGTATCTGTTTCAAGCCTGGTTGACGCGGTAGTGGCGTGTGTCGTAGTGTCTGGGGTTATGATATTTGAGAGTGTGTCACGTTGAACATGGTTGGCTACCGCACGACTGTCGTTCTCAGACTCCGAGGCTGCGTCCATCGAAACTTTGAGTTGTGGTTCCATGTCGACTCCATCTGCAGCCTCTTGAGCGACAATGGAATCTTTTACAGCCTGAAGCTCTGCATGTGGCATACCCTCAGTATCGACGCCATATGCTTCCAGTTCTTGCACTAGGCTTTCCTTCTCGGATTGCTCTTGTAGCATCTCAGCTTGGAGTGCTTCCATTTGCGCTCTGAGAAGAGCCATCTTTGCTTGGGTACTAGCAAAGTTGGCGTTGATGAGTGGCAATCGATTACGAATCTCTTCATGCCGTTTGACGTGCTGAGTCGACAGTATGGAACGGGCATCGGTCGTTACTGTAGAGAGGGTATCAGACTCGACGCTAATGGTACCGTTCGTGCTAGCTGTAGGCTCTGCAGCATCATCCGAAGGGGTTGTTGGCTTTGTCGCTATTGTCGACTCGTGTGCATGTTCGTACTGTACTGGAGCAGATAGAGTTGCCAAACCTTTTGGAACCACGGCAGCACTATCAACATCATTCGAGGTCTTCGTCGCAAGCCGCGGAGTCATCGTCGGACTGGAACGTTCTGAAGATTGGAGCATTGACGGCGTGCCTGGCCGACTGGCAAGCGCAGCTTTGGCTCGCCGTTTGACCTCAAGCTCCATGATCCTCCTTTTCATTTCGGATATCTGCTCCTCGCGCAGTCTCAGCCTTTCTGCCTCATCAGCAGATGCGACATCTGCATCAACTCCACCCGTTTGATCAGAGTCAAAGCCATTGACGGGTCCTCCATTCCGGGACCCGAGCCTGTGGAGTGAAGGTCTTGGAGTGTGCTCTATATTAGAGTCGTCGTCACTAACTTCGATAACCATGTCTTGATAGTCTACAACTCCTGGGACTTCGCCGAAAGGCCTTTTTGCGAACTTTGTTGGTGGCCCGTCATCGTCGAAGTCAGAAGCCACTGGTCTCTTCTTTGCCTGGTAATTTGGTGTTGTTTGTCCCGACAATAGAGGTAGCAACGTCGGTGGTAGATTGACAACCGGTGCAATTTCCGTCAGACCCAGTGACACCGCTGATCTTGACTGTAGCATGGGTACTGCAGGAAGACTGGAGGCGACATTGACGACATCATTAAGTCCTTCAGGGATTGCGCTTGTGCTTGTGCTGTCAAGTAGATCTGTTTGGTCGACGGGAGCAGTCTCCTCCAAAAGTTCACCATCTTCCGAGCCCGATTCCAGCATGTTGATTACGGGTATCGAATCAGGCCTACTGAATATACGTCGACCTGGACCTCCGCTAGTAAGACCGACCACAGGAGGTTGTGTTGTAGGTTCAGCCCCGGTGAGAGGGCTCGTCTTCATCTCTTTAGCTGCTTTAGCGGTTGCCAATGCTTGCAAGCGTAATCTAGCTAGCTCCGTTTGTGCCTTTCGTTTCAAAGCTTGTGTACGTTCTTCTAGGCTGGTGACATTCTGTAATGACACATCGGGTGCATCGGTCTTGGCCGTCTTTGTAACTTCGTTGCCACTGTCTTGGGCAAGAACCGGCTCGATATTGGTTTGCGTTGGGTCATTTGTGTGTTCCAGGATATCTGGATTGGAAATTGAAGCAGTGATTATAGTTGTTGCTGCGACAATTTCAACAGGTGGTGACGACACAGACGCATCCGGCGCAGTCGAATTCTTCGCCCTCGCAGCTAGTAATCGTGCTATGTATTCCCTACGATTGTTTGCGGCAACAGCCTGAGCTTGGGCAATAGTAGATTGTGCAGGCTTTGGAGCAATAACAGGGAATGGAGGGGGGCCAATCTTCACAGCGTTGTCTATATCCATGGCAATAGGTGGCAAGACTGATATCGAATTCTGAGCCACATCGCCAGTTGGGTTGGTAGCAAGTAGAGTCTTCTCTCGATGCACAAGGGCAGTCCGCTTCTCCGGCTTCTCCGGGGCAGCAACAGGCAGATGCTGGCCAAGTGTTTTCTCCGCTGACAGCTTGTTCGTGGTTGATCCCGTGATGTCAGTCGTGTCTAGATTCAGCTCTTGATAGATGTTTCTGAGGAAGTGTGAGTCAAGACCTTCTTCTAACAGTTGCTGGTATGTGAGGCCATTAGATGCCCACTGTTTGATGAAGTCTCTGGCCTTCTTCTTCTCGCTCACAAGATCAATTGGAAAAGCCTTCTGTACGCTCTTGGTACTGGAATTTCCAAGCTTTAGAGTTGAAGTCTGTTGTGCTTGTATTTGTTCTTGTTCCTGTGCTGCCTGCGCTTCTCTCATCTGCTTCTTCTTCTGTCTTCTCTCTTCCTTCTCTTGTCTTCTTTTCTTCTTCCGCTCTGCCTTTGCTGCAGCTTCTTCCTCTTCCAGCAACCTCTGCTTTTCGAGCTTCTTCCGACGTTTCTCCTCCTTCTTGATCCTCTTTTGCTCTGGTTTCGTGGCAGCCTTAGCCTCAGTATCATCTTCTTCTCCAGAAATATTGTCACGTGTGGTGGAGTCTGCTGGCGGTACATCACTGACTTCCCCTTCCTCTCTGTCACTTTCCATCACTTGGTCCGTAGTGTTCAGAGACTGAAGTTGTGATGTATCATGTTGCTGGCTGGTGGCATCAGATAGCGTAGAGAAGCTGTTGCCGTAACCTTGTTGCAGTGCCTGCGCAGCGACCACGGGCGACTGATACAAGTGAGACAGACCAGGAATTAGCAAAGGAGCCATTTTTCGTCACTTTGACGTGGCTGGTTAAGGTCGTTTCTGCTTTGAGTGGAACGGACTGAATCTGTCGCACAATACCAGATGCATTGCTAGGTAGTGAGATTAGAGCATAGAAAGATCTCGCGCTTGAATTTTAGTGTCTGAGAACAGAACGGTGATGATATTCAGGTATCTAGACGAGACTGAAACTGAGACCTCGCGAAATGATACTCACGTGATCATGCGCTAGATCATCTTGGCAAAAACGTCCGTGCGCGGTGTTTACAAACATTGAAAGTTGAATCCAGCATTGAAACCAACTGGAAACACTGGCGAAGACATTCCCTGGAGGACGATACAAGGTCACGAATACTAACCAGCAGCTTCCTACACCCTCATTTGAGCACACCCACCTATCACGGTCCCTCTCCTGGCAGCATAATGATTACGAAAATACATGAATCTTTGGTTTAGAAACACCCATCATGGCGCGCAATCTGTTCTCCAAAGGCCACAGTAATGGGCTGCAGCAATCATCTGGTCTGTCACCGTCTTACGCAAATCCACCACAGTTACCACTATCTGGCCACACGCGCAATCAGTCTGGATCTCAGCTTGCTCTTGCGCCAGGAACATTAGCTCGTGCTGATTCACATCGTCGAAGCCAGTCCTTACGAGCCAATGGTGCTACCACCACCTTCGCACCCAGCTTCATCAAGGCAGATGTCTCGAACGGAGGACTAGCCCGAATTGATCGCCTTGAAGGAGAGAACGACTTTTCTGGCAAGAAGTATGTCTGGGTCCGGAGTACGGATGATAACTTTGTACAGGGTTGGGTCGTTGAAGAAAGAGGCGGCAATAAGGTCCTGGTGCAATGTGAAGATGGGGCTCAACACGAAATACCTGAAGACCATCTCGACAGGGTCAATCCTGCAAAGTTCGACAAGGCTAGCGACATGGCTGAGTTGACATTTCTGAATGAGCCTTCAGTCGTACATAACCTACATTCACGCTACAAGGCTGATCTCATATATACCTATTCCGGTCTTTTCTTGGTGGCGATAAATCCCTATTGCCCACTACCAATTTATGGCAAAGACTACATCAACATGTATCGTGGACGAGCACGCGAAGATACTAAGCCACACATATTCGCCATTGCTGACGAAGCTTTTCGGAACCTTGTTGAAGAAGGACAAAATCAGAGTATACTGGTTACTGGAGAATCTGGAGCAGGAAAGACGGAGAATACGAAAAAGGTCATCCAATATCTAGCGGCTGTGGCAGCATCAGAATCTCCGGCATCAAAAAGTGGTACCAAATCGTTCTCCAATCTATCTCAACAGATATTGCGAGCGAACCCGATCCTCGAAGCCTTTGGTAATGCACAGACTGTTAGAAACAATAACTCCTCTCGATTTGGAAAGTTCATCCGAATCCAATTCACAAATTCCGGCCAAATCGCTGGCGCTTATATTGACTGGTATCTGCTGGAGAAGTCACGAGTAGTGAAGATAAACTCCAACGAGCGCAACTACCACATTTTCTATCAGCTATTACGTGGCGCTGACGAAAAGCTGAGGCGAGAGCTTCACCTAACGAACGCAGAGGTGGAGGACTTCGAGTACACAAAATATGGCAATGAGACTATTTCAGGAGTCTCAGACCAGGAGGAGTGGAATGCTCTGCTGGAAGCATTTCACGTCATGGGAATGTCAGAGCAAGAGCAGATGTCTATTCTTGGCGCTGTAGCAGCAGTACTTCATCTGGGCAACATCAAGGTCATGAAAGAGAGTTTGAGAGCCGATCAAGCTGCTCTAGATTCACAATCTCTAGCTCAAGCACAAATTGCGTGTAAAGTACTAGGAATATCAGCAGACGCTTTCGTGGAAGCATTGCTACATCCTCGCGTCAAAGCTGGTCGTGAGTGGGTCAAGAAGGTTCAGACACCGGAACAAGTGGCACTGGCACTCGATGCGCTTGCTAAGGGTATCTACGAACGTACTTTTGGCGACCTTGTTGACCGTATCAATCAGCGCCTTAATCGATCTAGTTCCGTGGCCGATGACACTCACTTTATTGGCGTCCTTGACATTGCTGGATTCGAAATCTTTGAGGAGAATAGCTTTGAGCAGCTTTGCATCAACTATACTAACGAGAAGTTACAACAATTCTTCAACCATCACATGTTCGTCTTAGAGCAAGAAGAGTATGCCCGAGAACAGATTGAGTGGAAGTTCATTGATTTCGGACGGGACCTTCAGCCAACAATCGACCTCATTGAAACCACAAATCCCATTGGTATCTTTTCTTGTTTGGACGAGGACAGTGTCATGCCCAAAGCGACAGATAAGTCTTTCACTGAAAAGCTGCATGGACTTTGGGACAACAAAACACCGAAATATCGTCGCGCGCTTCTGCACCAAGGCTTTACGCTCACGCATTATGCTGCCGATGTTGAATACTCTACGGAAGGCTGGTTAGAGAAAAACAAGGATCCGCTTAACGACAATGTCACTAGACTCCTCGCTGCATCTTCACATGGACACATGGCAGACCTTTTTGCAGACTGTGCAGATCTTGGAGATGATGCAGCATTGTCAAAGACGCGGGTCAAGAAAGGTCTCTTCCGGACTGTGGCTCAGAAGCACAAGGAGCAGTTATCGACTCTTATGAACCAACTTCACTCTACTCATCCTCATTTCGTTCGTTGCATCCTGCCTAATCACAAGAAGAAGTCTAAGCTGTTCAACGCGAACCTAGTGCTGGATCAATTGAGATGTAACGGTGTCCTCGAAGGTATTCGTATTGCCAGAACTGGATTTCCAAATCGCTTGTCTTTCGCCGAATTCAGGAGTCGTTACGAAGTTTTGTGCAAGGATATGCCTCGTGGTTACATCGAGGGCCAGGTTGCTGCCAAGATCATACTCGAAAAGCTCAACTTGGATAAGGCAGTCTATCGCGTTGGACTTAGCAAGGTCTTCTTCCGTGCTGGTGTTCTGGCCGTGCTTGAAGAGCAGAGAGATAGTCTGATCCGAGACATCATGTCACGCTTCCAATCTTTAGCAAAGGGCTTTTCATTAAGAAGGGCTATCAACAAGCGTCTGTATCGTGCTGAAGCTGCACGTATCATTCAGCACAACTTCCAGGTCTACCTCAACATGCAGTCCAATCCATGGTGGAGATTGTTCGTGCGCATGCGGCCTTTGCTTGGCGCATCCCATCAGCAAGCTGAGCTCAAGAAAAGAGATGAGGAACTCAAAAAGCTCGAAGTCAAGATGCTGCAGGAAGCACAAGATCGTCAGAAACTCGAGGAAGAACGTCGCCGTGTCGAACAAGAAGTCCAGAAGATTCAGCAAGTCCTTGAGAGCGAGCGTGTACTTGCTCTTGACAAGGAAGAGATCTTCAAGCGATTACAAGATAGAGAAGCCGAACTGAACGACAAGCTCTCAGGTGCGCTTGAGGACCAGGAAACCTTGGAGGAACAAATTGACGATCTCATGCTTGCGAAGCAGAGCGCAGAAGACGAGGTCGACAAGCTCCGACTTCAGTTAGAACAAGCCGGAAAGCTGTTGATGGGCTTGGAGGCGGAGAAGCGCAACCTTTCTCAACAAGCTACTACTCTGCGAGAACAGCTCAGCACTCTAGAGACGAGCAAGAGCCAGAACTCACAGGCAGAGGAGACTTTGCAGAAGGACATTCGCATGTTGTCAAGCCAACTCTCCGTCAAAGAACGCAAGATCAAGGACCTCGAAGAGCAGGTGCTCAAGGTCGACCAAGACATTGAAGTCAAGCTTTCCGTCACGTCCAAAGACTTGCAAGCATCAAAGAAACAGGTCGCACAACTCAGCAATGAAAATCAACGTGTCAAGCAACAACTGGCTGAGTTGACTTTGTCATACTCAACCTATGAGGATACTCTAAGAATGCGTGATAGCGAGCTCACCATCCTGCGAAGCGAGAAGTCAACATTTGACACTCGACATAGCAATCTCGAAACTGAGGTGCAGAAGCTGGGCGAGAAGCATGAAAACGTGATGAGACGACTTCATGAGGTGCAAGGTGAGTTAGAGGCAACCAAGAAGTACAAGAACCAGCTTGAACAGGAAGCCACTGAAGCCAAGAAACTTCTTGCACAGCGACTGAATGAGGACTCGCACTCCTCGCAAAACCGCAAAATGCTGGAGCAGCAAGTCGCTAACCTTAAGATCGAGCTTTTCGAGGTGCAAAGTGAGCTTGGCAAGGAAAGACAATCTCGTGATGATGTGCAAATGCTTGAACAGCACAAATATGATGCCTTGAAGAAGGAATATGACAATCTGAACAAATCAAAGATTACGATTGAGAAAGAACTATACGTCCAACAAGACGTGCTCAGAAGGACAAGCGAGGCTCGCAACACTGCTGAAAAAGAACGACGAGAACGAACGGAAGAATTGCGAACCATTCGTCAACGCTTCCTCGAGTTGCAGGAAACCAAGCTGGAAGCGGACAATGAGATTGAGCGCAACAATGCTCGTCAGGCTATCGAAAGGCTCAATGGCCTTCGGAAAGACCTTGATGCGAAGGATAGGCAACTTAAGCAGACTGAACAGGAGTGTAGTAGACTTGCCGATGAAGTACGCAATCTGAAGCAGCTCATTGGTGACTCCGACATGTACAAGATCCATCACGATCAACACAAAGATCGTCTTGAGCGCGAACTAGTCACTATCCGTGGTCGTCTAACAGCTTCCGAAAACGATAACCGCTCCTTGCTCACAAAGCTTCAGCAGAAGAATTTGGACATTGCCAGATCTAACTCTCGCACATCAGACTCACAAGCATCACGCATCGCTCAACTTCAAGCTGACAAAACCAAACACGAGGAGCAAGCTAAGCGGGCACTTCGTGAACTAGAAGATGCCAAGCTTGCGATGTCTACAATGGAGAAGCAGAATGAAAAGCTTAGTCACGATGTACAAGAATTACAGCAGGAGCTTTCTCAAGAACGTAGAACAGCACGGGATGCTGAGAAGGGCAGTTCGACTTCGACCTTGCAGCTCGCCGAGCTCAACCGGAAACTGGAGACTGAACGTCAACTCAAGACGCAAGCCCAAACTAACAGTCGTGCCATTCAGAGCAGTCTAGACCATGCCAACGAAGAGCTAAAACTCTGTCGGAATCAATTAGTCCTCTTAGCCAAGGTATTCGATCCAACTGTTGGTCTTTCAAGTGGGCCACTTGACCTCAAAAGAGTCGATATGACCAAGACTGTGGATTTGGCGCGAAAGTTGGCAGACTCCGAAAACACTGCTCGTTTCACTGCAGAAAGGCTTGCTCGATCAGAAGCTCAGCTAGAAGCACTGCGCAACAGGCATGAGGACGAGATGTTCGACCTGGAAAACAAGCACACCAATTCGAAGAGAGCATTTCTCGAAGAGCTCGATCATGGTCAAGTGAACTCAAGAAAGTCGCCCACACCACTTCGTAGTAACTTCGATGGCTTCAAATCACTTAATGGTCTTTCTACGCCTCCTCCAGCTATATACCGTAACAATACCAGTGCTAGTGACTCAGCTCGGTCTGACAAGACTGTTGATACCATGGTATTCAACAACAAGATGGACATGGCAGCTGAACTGGAATTGACACAAAACCAACTTCAAATGTCTGAGATGCGAAATCGACACTTGCAGACACAGCTGGATCGCTCTCCTAACAAGTCCATTGTGGACGATAGCCCATCGGCGCGACGTGTACAGAAGTTGGAACGCGAGAACGACCGCCTACACGATATGCTGGATGACTCCGCAATGAAGGTGTCAGCACTGGAACAGAGTTTGCGTGCTGGCGACCTCAGCTTGAAAGAGGTCAGGACAAAATCACACGAAGAATTGTTTGACCTCATCAACTCGCAAGAGGGTTCCAGGCGCAACCTGCTGCAAGTCCACAACGTCACTGTTAACGAGCTCTCCGACGCCAAAGTAGCCTTTGATGAGCTCAAACAAAGTAAGGCTGCACTGGAAGTTGAAGCGCGCGACGCACGCTCCGAAGTCGAAGAACTCAGATACGAGCGTGAGCAAGAAGAAGCAAGTCGCAATCAGCTCCTGCAAGAGTTCTCAGATTTGCAAGAGAAGCTCGATGATGAGACATCGAAGTTGCTCGATGCTCAGTCGAGTTTGAACTTGTACAAGACCAGGGCTGACGAGTACTACAACAAGCTTGAGCAGGCAGAGATTGCAGTCATGAGAGCTTCAAGAGCCGAACAGTTTGCCAAGAATCAAGGACGTGAGGCGGAAGACCAGTTTGCTGGTATTGCCGCGGAACGCCAGCAAATGGAAGGCCTGGTCGAAGACCTTCAACGCCAAGTTCAGGGTTATGAAGAGCGTGTCGAGGATATGGCTGCAGATCTGCAGGCAGCAACACAAGCAAAGAAGAGGTTACAACATGAGCTTGAAGATTACCGTAATCAAAGAGCAATGGATATTGAAGACAAGGAGACTTCCATGGAGCAGACTCGTAAGAAGTATCAAAACGAGTTCGCTATACTAGGCGGCGAGCTTGAGCTGGAGCGAGAAGCAGCCAATGCTGTGAGAGGTGATAACAGTCGACTTCGTGACGAGCTTGAAGAGCTGCGCGCTAAATGGGACGACGAACTTCTGAACAGCTCGACATGGGCAAAGGAAAAGGCCAGACTTGAGATGACTCTGGAGAATCTTGCTGGTTCGAGAGATGATGCCAACGCCGCTCACACCGAAGCACAAAACAAGGTTGTCTCTTTGTTGTCACAAGTCCGTGAGTTGCGCACTTCACTGGAAGATACTGCTGCCGAGCGTGACAACGTCATCTCCGAGAAGAAGGGACTCGAGGCACGGTACAGCGAAGCAAAGAGTCGACTGGACGAGCTCTCTCGTAGTGAGAGTCCTGCCATGCGCAATGCAGCACTCACGGACAAGGAGATATTACAGCTCAAAGCTAACGTCGCTCAAAAGGAAGACATCGCTAGTGCTGCTGTCGACAAGATGCGCAGGTCTGAAGCGCTTGTACAAGAGATACAGAGAGAGATCGCAGCGGAGCGTGAAAAGAATGTCGAGCTTCATAAGGAGAAAGCAGGGCTTGACAAGACCATGAAGGATCTGCAATTACGACTTGTAGACCTCGAGACCAAAGGTTATTCCTCTGCCAGCCAGGATGTGCGGTTCTTACACGGTCGTGTTCAAGAGGTCAGTCAATTGAAACACAATACGATGTCAAACACTTCAAACTAACACACCACAGCTCGAGCACCAAGTCGAAACCCTCGAATCAACACGCACAGCCGAAGCACGCTCGGTTCGCACCGTCGACCGCACCGTCAAAGACCTCCAAGCCCAAATCGAGCGCCGCGAAAAAGCCAATACTCAACTCACCGACGACGTCGCCAAAGCCCGTGACCGCATCTCAAACCTGCTCCAAACAATCGACGAGCTCCAATCCTCCGACTCCGCAAACACGCTCACAGCCAAGCGAGCCGAACGCGAACTCCGCGAAGAACGAGAAAAAGCTCTTCGCCTCGAGCGCGAACTCGAAGGATGGAAGGCATTACGCATGGATCGGAGCGAAATGAGGAGAAGTGGGACGTTCAAAGCTTTGAGCGATATTGGTGCTATGGACTCGATGAGGAAGAGACGACAAGGGAGTATGACGCCTAGTGAAGGAGGAGCAAGTCTGAGAGTACCTACCGGTCCTGGTATGAATGGTATAGGGACGCCAAGATCGAGAGTGAGTAGCTTGTCGAAGGAAACAAAGACTTTTTTGTAGCATGGAAGGCGAATTATAGGCGTACAGATGATACGCAGGTCATGAGTGAGGCGTTTTTGTGATTTGTATTATAGTTAATGGGGTGGATGGTCGGCTGGCTGATGGGTCGACGTTGTATATATTTTGTGCTTGGGTGTCCTGTTTGGGACTTGGGTCTTTGTTTATATTGGGAATGGAGTGGTGACTGCGTTGGTGTTGAAATTTCTTTTTTGGGTTGCGGATTTTGCATTTGCAATGGCAATGGTAAAAGGATGCATTAGTGAGCGCTGTACGATTGCATTGGATTGGCGGCTGAAATAGAGCATTTTTAGAGAGTATCTTACTATTAATGTAATTCTTTTTCGTTCACATCTTGCTCATCTGTCGTGCTGACCTGATACAGTACACCTTGTTTGAACCAAACTTATCAGGTAGGTGTCTTTACAAGTTCTTCTCTACGTAATTTTAAGTATCCTAGATGATGTATGTATGACTTCTTCTTCTTCTTCTTCTTCTTCTTCTTCTTCTTCTTCTTCTTCTTCTTCTTCTTCTTCTTCTTCTTCTTCTTCTTCTTCTTCTTCTTCTTCTTCTTCTTCTTCT